>Ga0272442_10001414_pt1 | contig 36600 bp, 36 predicted proteins | sample SSMForm2O_FD_200262 | JGI IMG/M metagenome (GOLD analysis project Ga0272442, IMG submission 200262) | Marine sediment archaeal communities from Little Sippewissett salt marsh, Falmouth, MA, United States - SSM-Form-2O | ecosystem: Environmental > Aquatic > Marine > Wetlands > Sediment ... | reverse complement strand
GAGAAGGGAAACCGTGTGTCATCGATCAGGACCACCTTGTACAGGATCGAGCGATTCTTCCCGAACCAGTCGCTGCTGCCGTGTGACCTCACGCCCAAGCAAATACAGGCTCTCTACGACCTAAAGAAGGAGTCCATGAGCGTCGACAGTCACCGGAACATGCTGGCGGAAGTCCGATCATTCCTCCGGTGGTGCGTGAAGAAGGGCCACTTGGACAACAATCCGGCCGAGGGTGTGGAGGGCATCGGCAAGCGTAGCAAGGGCAAGCCCCAGCTTCGCCCCAGTGAGGCCGAAGAATTTCTCGACAAAGCACTCGAACTGTCCCAAGCCGGGAGCGATGGTGCTTTGGCTGTGGCCATGGCTCTGCTGCTGGGGCTCAGGGCTCAGGAGATCACACGGCGAGTTGTTCGCGACGTCGATCCCAAAGATAGGCTGCTCTTCATCGACGATTCGAAGACCAAGGCAGGTGAACGCAAGCTGGAAATCCCAGATGTCTTATGGCCCCACTTTCAACACCGCATTGACGGTCGAGGACCCAACGAGCCTTTGTTTCCGGCAAAAAGCCAAGATGGCTTCCACCATCCTGAATGGGTGAACGACAACACCAAGAAGCTATGCAAAGCACTGGATCTGCCATTGGTATGCGCTCACGGCCTCAGGGGCAGCCACTCCTCCATCGCCCAGGAAGCTGGAACAACGGGTCATGTAGTTGCCAAGCAACTCGGTCACGCGGACGAAAAGACAACCAAAGAGCACTACACCGAGCCCGGTTTGGGGGAGCGTAAGAATCGGGAGCGAGTCTTCAAGGTGCTTTCAGGTGGGCGGAAAGATTGAGAAACCAAAAAACCTTGGGGAAAGTTGGGGAAAGATTTTCCCCAGGGCATAAAAAAACGGGGTTACCGTGTCTGGTAACCCCGCGAAAAACATGGAGCTGATGGGGATCGAACCCACGGCCTCCAGAGTGCGATTCTGGCGCTCTCCCAAACTGAGCTACAGCCCCGTAACCACCTTTGAATAATGCATTTTCGGCGGCTGGGGGTCAAGGATTTTCTGTGGTTAGTTGGGCTTCTCGCAAACGAAGTGCCGGTTGAATCTGCAGCTTATGTCCTGCCAGCGGGCGGTGGACTTCATTTCAACGCAGTCTTCGTTGTCCACATTGTCCGGCTGTCCGGTGTCCCATGTCTCGAATGTCCAGTTCTCAGCGGTTATCCACTCCCAGAAGCTCTCCTTCTTGATGTCGTTGGCGCCGATCCAGATGCTGGTGGTCGCGATGCCGTTGACAAAGGTGTTCTCGGAGGAATCGCCTATGGTGACCAGGTACGAGCCGTATAGTGCGCAGCGGAAGACCGCGGTGCCCCAGGCGAACTGTCCCGGGCAGACGTGGTAGGTGTGGCCGTCGTGTGAATAGGCGATTCCGCAACACAGCGAGAGCAGATCCGTCGGGTGAGACACGTTGCCGTCCTGCCACTCCAGGGCGCCCATGTCGACCCAGGGAGGGCCGACGCCGTCGTTGGGGATGTCCGTGTCGTCAATCCTCGAGTTGCTCCTCATGTCGGCGGCCGGCGCGCTGCAGGCGTCGCCGATGTCTATGACCGGCGACCGGTCGGGCGGGCTGAGATCTACGATCGCGAGGGTCATGCCTACCTGGATATCGTTGCTCAGGTCGCCCCACACGTAGATCGAGTCGACTCCGTTTTCCAAGATGATGTACCAGGGGAAAGGTTGCGCGGAGGGGCGCAGCGCCATTCCCTTCAACTCGCTCAGATCCCAGTTTCTGGGGGCCACGTTCAGCTTGGTCTGGTAGGTCGACTCCGAGTAGGTTACGGAGGTCCAGGTGAGACCGTCTTCGACTACGGTGAAGTTGGGATCGGACTTTATGTTGCCGGTTCCCGGATAGACACTTCCGGTGCCGACGTGGACGTCGCTGTATTGCACGTCGGCGCCGGAGAGGTGGAGGGTCTGGTTCCCGGCGGCGGTGTCCCACAGAATGCTGTTGCGGAACTTGGGGCTTCCCGACACGCCGATGGAGTTGTATTCGGTGCCGGGACCGTTTCCGTAGAACGTGCAGTTGGCGACGGTCTCATCGGCGACCATAAACGAGGCGGCGTTCTGGGTCACCGAGTTTCCCACCAGCATGCTGTTGTTGACGTGGCCGCCGCCGCCGTGGCTGTAGATTCCCCCGCCGTAGGCGGCGCTGTTGCCGGCGAATATGCATCCTTCGACCAGCTCCGAGCTGTTGGAGTTGTACATTGCGCCGCCCGAGTTGGCGTCGTTGCGGGTGAAGTGGCAGTTTTTCACTGTCGGGGAGCAGTTGTAGTTGGCCATTCCGGCCCCGTCCTCGCCCCTGTTCTCGAGGAAGACGCAGTTCTCGACATGCGGAGAAACAGAGTCGTTCAGCATGCCCGCCCCGGGGGCGCCTATCGCATTGCCCCCGGTGATCAGAAAGCCGTCGATAACGGCGTTATCGGCGCCGGTTACCACGTTGGTCACCTGGAGATGGTGCACCGGGTTCCACCCGCTCAGCACGGTCAGGTGGGTGTACCAGTTGCGCTGGCTCCGATCGCTCATGCTGGTGGTGAAACCCCCGTACAACTCCACTCCCGATTGAAGTCGTACCGTGTCGGCGTTTGAGCTTTGGTAAATGTGGAAAGTGTCCGCGGCGACCCAGACTTCGCAGCGGTCCGCATTGCCGAGCTGGATCTCCTGGCGGGCCGCGTCCAGAGCGGCCTGGATGCCCGGGAACGCGTTGGTCCAGGACTTGCCGTCACCGGGGTTGAGAACGGTCTTGTGAACGTAGCGGAGGCAGACATCGCAATCCGCCCCGGTCCAGCCCTGCTCGCATATCGTGCAGTCCTGGCCGATCCAGTGGTTCCGGCACTGGCAGCCGCCATTGACGCATTCGCCGTTGGGATCCGGGCAGTCCTCGACCACGTCGCCCTCGTGGCCGCACGAATCCTCCCGATGCAGATCGTTGTCGCTGGCTCCGCACACCACCGAAACGCCGTCCTGGCAGCACCGGTCCTCGTCCTCCCAGCAGGTCCAACCGGTGTCGCAGGTGGTGTCCGTCCCGGGCGCGCAGACGCCGTTGCCGTCGCAGTGGTCGCCGTCGGTGCAGTACTGGCCGTCCTCGCAGGAGACGGTTTCGTCGGGGTATGTCTTCTTGCAGGTGTCCGTGCCGTCGCACTCCCGCTGCACGCCGCAGGGACCGGGATCGTCCTGGCAGGTGATTTCCGTTCCGACGCAGGCGCCCGCTCCGTTGCAGGCGTCGTTGTAGGTGCAGAATTCGGAGTCGTCGCAGCTGGTTTCGACGCCCGGGAATTCCTCGTCGCACTGGTCGGTGCCGTTGCAGGTGCGCAACACTCCGCAGGGAGGGGTGCCGTTCTCGCAGCTGATTGTCGATCCGGTGCACCCTCCGGAGCCGTCGCAGCGGTCGTCGTACGTGCAGGGCTCGGCGTCATCGCAGGTGACGCTGGCGTCGGGGAATTCCTCGTCGCACTGGTCGGTGCCGTTGCAGGTGCGCACCACGCCGCAGGGAGGGTCATCGTCCGGGCATTCGATGGTCGTCCCCCGGCAGGCGCCGTCGCTCTGGCACTGATCGGTGTGGGTGCAGGGATTTTCGTCGTCGCAGGGCTCCCCTACCTGGGGGGGATTGAAGCAGGTTCCCGAATTGCATTCGTCCAGGGTGCAGGGGTTGGAGTCGTTGCAATCGTTGTCCGACTGGCAATCGACGCAGTCGGAATCGTCCAGATCGGTCAAGCCGTCGCAGTCGTCGTCCAGGCCGTTCTGGCAGGTGCCATTGCCGGCGGGCCCCTCCGCGCCCGGGTTGGGAACCAGTGTGTTGGTGCACTGGTCGTTGACATCGTCGCATTCGTCTTCCGTGCAGCCGTTGCCGTCGTCGCAGTCCCGCGCGTCCAGCTGGCACACGCCGTTGTTGCACTGGTCGGGGACGGTGCAGTACAGACCGTCGTCGCAGTCGGTGCCGTTGGCCTTGGGCTGGGCCACGCAGATGTCCTGGTTTTCAGAGCAGGCTCCATTGTTGCATGCGTCCGAGAGGCTCGAACAGTCTCTTGCCTGGCCGGTGCAGGAGCCCGACAGGCAGGCGTCGTTCTCCGTGCAGTACTGGCCGTCGTCGCAGGCGGTTCCGTTCTGCTTGTCCATGTACGTGCATTGCCCGGCCGCGCAGGTGTCGGTGGTGCAGGCGTTGCCGTCGTCGCAGTCGCCGTCGTCGGTGCAGGCCACGCACTCGGAATCGTCCTGGTCGGTGTGGCCGTCGCAGTCGTCGTCCACCCCGTTGTCGCAGCTGGCGTCGCCCACCGGCCCCTCGGTGGTCCCGGCGCCGGGATCCAGCGGGTTCTGGCACTCGTCTTCGGTCTCGTTGCATTGATCCGCGGTGCAGACGTCTCCGTCGCTGCAGTCCCGGTCGGTTCCGACGCATTCTCCGCTCAGGCACTGGTCGCCGGTGGTGCAGTACAGCCCGTCGTCGCAGTCGTCGCCGTCGTCCGCGCTGATCTGCACGCACTGGCCGTTGTCCGGGAAGCAATCCCCGCGCTTGCACAGGCCGTCCAGGTGGCTGCAATCCTTCGCCGTGCCGCTGCATTCCCCCTCCCGGCAGGCGTCGTCCGTCGTGCAGCCGTCGCCGTCGTCGCAGGGTGTGTCGTTTTGCAGATTAGTGTTGGTGCAGCTCCCCTGGACGCAGAGATCCGCGGTGCAGGGGTTGTCGTCGTCGCACTCGGCGTCGGTCTGGCAGGTCTGGCCGCCGTCGGTAGAGCCCTCGACGCACTTGCCGTCTTGGCAAACCAGGCCCGGCTTGCATTCGCCGTTGTCCAGGCAGGGCTGGCCCTCGTTGCCCTTGTCGGGCAGGAAGACGTCGCAGCCGTACCCGGCGGTGATCAGCGCCAGAACCAATGAGAACCTTGCCAGTTTGTTTATCATTGCAGTCATGTCACCAGCTCCATCCGATTGAGAGAACCGCTCCGCCGTTTTCTACATCCGGGATCACCGCAGTGGTGACGCCTTCTTTGACCTCGTCCGGGCCCAGCAGCCACAAGAGCACCCCGGTGGTAATAAGCGCGGCGCCGACGCCGAAGCCCGCGTACATCATGCCGGCCCAGGTCCGGCTGGTGTCCTCGGCGCCCAGGTCGCCGCCCTCGTAGTCCGAGGCGGCGGACGCCGACAGTCCCGCGGCCGCGCCGCCGAAGGCCACCATTCCCACCCCGCCCCAGAAGGCCACGTGGCCCCAGAGCGAGTACGGGTCGCTTTCGGCCCTTGGTTCGAGCTTGCCCTCCACGCCGGCGGCGGCCGTCCCGGTGGCTGCCTTTTTGTCCTTGATTTCCGTGGGCTTGCCGGTGATAAGCTCCTTGACCGAGGCGGTTATGGCGCGGATCAGCTTGTCCTCGATCCCCTGGACGTTGTAGCTCACCCGGCGTTCGACCCGGGCCTCGCGGACGTTGATGATCTTGACGTTCACCAGGTAGTAGCTGCCGATCTTGCCGATGTTGGCCGCGGCCAGCTTGTCGACCCCCAGGGCACCGCCCAGCTCGGAGAGGCAGCCGATGTCGTCGCAGGACATCATCTGTTTCTTCTCTTCGAGCTGCAGAAGGCTGGCCAGGTCGCTGCCCCCGATGACCTCGTACTCCCCGGATCGCCCGAACTCGGTCAAGAGCAGCTCGTTGAGCAGCTTCACCAGGCCCTCGTCCAGACCGCGCTCGGCCTTGAGCTCCAGGATGGCGATCTTGGTCTTGCCCTTGGTCTTGGCCTTGGGCGGACCTGCCTGCGCCGGCCCTAAAAGCAATAACAGGGCGACTGAAATCGCCACCAGTAAGTTATTCTTTTTCATGGGATTATCGTCCACGGGCACTCCCTGGTTATTGGTTTTGGCAGGGGATACTAGCATATTTGCGGCCTTAATGCACTTGCAGGGGTGCCGGCCACGGTTTATCCTGTCGGCCTGGAGGGAGGAGATCATGGTCGACGCCGACCGGGCCACATTGATCGTCATCGATGTCCAGGAGAAGCTCTTCAAGAAGATGCCCGAGCAGGGCACGCTCCTGAAGAACATGCGCCAGATGATCCAGGGGGCCCGGGCGCTGGGGCTGCCGATCATCTGGTCGGAGCAGTACCCCGAAGGCCTGGGGCCCACCATCCCGCTGATCGCCGATCTGCTCGAGGGCATCAAGCCCATTTCCAAGAAGACCTTCTCCTGCTGCGGGGAGAAGAAGCTCAACAAGATGCTGCAGGCCACCGGCCGCAAGCGTTACCTGCTGATGGGCATCGAGTGCCACGTTTGCGTGTACCAGACCGCGCTGGACCTCTTGCGCAACGGGTACGAGGTGGAGGTGGTGGCCGACGCGGTGGCTTCGCGGACCGACGACAACAAGAAAATCGGCCTGGAGCGGGTCCGCCGGGCCGGGGCGGGGATCACTTCCGTTGAGACCATCCTGTTCGAGCTGCTCAAGGTAGGCGAAGGCCCCGAGTTCAAGAAGATCCTCGAAATCGTAAAATAATGGAACCCTTGATCCTCGTCGGCACCGTGCACCTGGATCCCTACGGCTACGATCTCTTGTTGAACCTCCTCTTCGACCTGAAACCCGAGACCGTCTGCGTGGACGTAAGCCAATACGCCCTGGAGTTCAGAAAAACGGTAGGCCGAGAGTACCGCTCGCTTCTGGACAACTTCCGCCGGCAGGACGGCTCCCTGCCCCCGGCGCTCGAGGCGGTGGACATGCAGCTTCAGGTCCCCTTCGAATACCGCGCCGCCGACGACTACGCCGAACGCCGCGGCGCCCGGCTGGTCCCGGCCGGCGACAGCGCCCAGTCGCAGAGACTATTGGGCCACCTGTCCCGCGAGCTGATGACCACCGACAACCTGGTAAAGCTGGCCTCGCGCGAAGAGCCGCCGCTGAAAGAGCAGGTAGAAAAGGAGTGGCAGCGCGCCCGGAAATACTACCGGGTGGGCTCCCCTATGTCGGGGGGACTCGAAACAACCGACAGGCGCCTGGCCCGCCAGATCAAAGAATACGCCGGCCGCGAGCCGGTGGCCCACGTGGGGGGCTGGGAGCATCTCAAGGGATTGTCGGATCTGCTTTCGGAATTCAATCCGGAATTGAAGCTGCTCAGTCCGTTATCTTAGGCAGCTCGAGGGTGACCAGGGTGTCTTTCTGGGCCTCGTAGCGTCGGATGATGTCGCGGAGCTTGGGGTAGCCTTTCAGGCCGATGAAAGGCTGGTTGATCGAGAACTTGCGGACAACGTGCAGGTTCTTGCCGCCGTCGGAGCCGTAGGAGGTCTGCACCCCCACCGAGGTGCCCTTGGTGATCTCGCGGGTGCGGAAACCCTTGGGCAGCGCCTGGAGCAGCATGGTCTTGGGGAAGGTGATGTTGATGTCCATCTCGTCCATCCGCTTGAAGGGAAACTTCACCGGATTGGCCCGTTTCTCGGTCGAGGGCATGGGGCAAACCGGGAACTGGGCGGCGGTATTTTCGTTGTAGATCGGACAACTGGTGTGGTGGATGAAAGCCCCGGCCTTCAGCACCATCCGGTCCTTCAGCAACTCGGCGTGGCGCGGCACGTGGTACTTCATGATCAGTTCCAGCGGCTTGTCGATGTCGTCGATGTTGTTGAAGGTGAACTCGTCGACCTCGGCTTTTTCCGCCGTGGTGGTCACCATGCCGCGGATGGAATCCTCCACTTCCTTGGGCTTCAACGGCCCGTAAAACTTGCGCCAGGCATAGGCCATCTGGCCGGTGATGGTGTACTTGGCCTCGACCTTTACGTTGCCCTCGGGCTCGACCTCTCCGGTGATGGTAATGGTTCGCTTGTTGTCGGCCGGCTGGGTGACGGGGATCTCCCGCCAGGACACCGATTCGCCCTTGATCCACAGTCCCTTGCGGCCCTCGAACTGCCAGGGGATCATCCCGAAGGGGCACAGGCGGTGGGTGGTGTCGATCAGGGTGCCGTCGTCCAGGGCCAGCAGCGGGTAGTTGAACTGGTACAGGTCGGGCAGGTCCTCCAGCGCCGGGGGGGTGTCCTCGTGGGTGGCCAGGATCAGGGTGGCTTCCACGCCCACGGCCTGCATCATCAACCACATCAGGGAAGCGGCCCGTTCGGGGTTGGCGATCTTCTCCTTGAGCAGGTCGTCGACGTCGAAGCGGGAGATCTCGATCTGCCTCGGCACGTAGGTAAGCTGGGCCATGTCCTGGATGACCAGGTTCTTCTTGACCCAGTCGTGGACCGCCTTGGCCTTCTCGCGGGGAGACACCACGCCCTTGGTCACCTCGCGGCCCAGCTCGGTGGCCCTGGAGGGATAGCGCCCGTAGTGGGTGAACCACTTGTAATAGGTGGTGCCCAGCGTTCCCCAGTCCCAGCGGCGGTCGCCCTGCCAGATGCGCACCCGGCTGGCCAGCTCCACCGCCGGCGGGTTGGCTTCCTGGTTGACGATCGGAGGCACGTCCCGGGCCTCCCAGATGTCCCAGGTGGCCCGGCGGCTGCCCACGTAACCAGCCATTCCGGTGGCGATTCCGGTCTGCTCGCTCTTGTCGGGATTCAGCGAGTGCCGGTCGTAGATCACCGGCTGGATCTCGGCCCGCTGCAGCGGCCGGGCAGCCATGTACTTGGAGTACAGCACCGGGGCGTCGACGTGGTTGAAGCTCCAGATCAGCTCGCGGTAACGCCGGGTATATTCGTACTCGATGATGTCCCCCGGGGCCAAACCGGGAAAGATGATGGCGGTGCGGTAGTAGTGGATCGGCGGAGTGGCGTCGGGGACGATGTCCTTGATCAGGATGGTCAGGGTGAAGTCGGCGTCCTTCAGCTCCGCGCGGGTGCCGTCCGGCTTGATCACCGTGGCCTTCTTGTTCAGCAACTCGCCGACGTGATCGATGAAAATATTGCCATAGCGCCCGCTCTCGGTGGAAGCCCGGGTGAGCAGTTTTACCTTGGTGAAACGGCTGTACACATAGGAGGGGTAGTAGGTGCTGCCGATGTCGATGGGATCGTAGTGGATGAAGCCGATGTCGTAGAGGCAGATGGCGTGTACGCCCTGGTACTTGCCCTCCGGGGCCTCGGCCTTGGCCACCTCCGGCGGAATAACCGTGAACCCGCCGCCGCCCGCCGCACATCCGCTAAGGGCGATCGAAAAAGTCAGCAGGAACAAACCGGACCAAACTGAAATGCGTGACATGTTTAACCTCGCTAGCTGCTCTTTTTCTTTGTGGGCTCGAACATCAATACGTAAAAGCTGTCGTCCCAGAACTGCTGGAACACCTTTCTGGCTTCGGTGTATTTTTCAGCGGGAATCTGCAGCACCTTGATCTTGCCGGTAATCTCCGTGACCACCCGGTCGTTCTCTATCTGGGAGAGACGCTCGAACTTGACCCACTCGTTGTCCAGCGTGAGGTTCTTGGGCAGGCCCACCGGCTCCATGCCCTCGGGAATGACCACCTCGTAGCGCATCTTGCTCATCGACTTGTAGCCCAGGTCCAGCGCGTAGCGGCGCTTGGGCAGCTTGAAGTAGTTGATCCAGCTGGAGAGCAGGAAGGGCTTGACCTCGAAGCTGACCCCACGCCCGGCGGGCTGGAGCGCCTTCTTGATCTTGGCCTTGATCTTCACGATAAAAGGCTCGTCATTGTTCTCCTTGCCCTTGAAGCTTTGCTCAGTGACGGTGAGTTGGGCATAGCTCTGAGCGGCCCAGTTCTCGATCCAGCGGTTCCACTTCTCACCCACCAGTTCGTGGGAGGCGTAACGGAAGTACCCGGCCACGTTTCCGGTGGTGGTGTAGGTGTAGTCCGCGACCATGTCCCCGTTGCCGTCCGGTTTGAACACCATGTGGATCCTGCCGGCGTTTGATTCGGCTGGCTGGACTGGTATGAAATCCACGAAAGGAGCACCGGGGCGGACGACGACTACGTTGACGCCCTGGTCGTTGTAGGGAGTGGTCTTGTAGTCCACGTTGCGGTTGGTGGCGTCCAGCCAGTAGACCTTGTCGTCGGCCTCCACCCGGGCGATTACATGGTTGAACAAAAAGACCCAGGGAAACTCCAGGTCCAGCTTGCCCAGCTGCAAACGGGTGCCGATGGCGATGGGGTCGGCCTTCAGCCCCAGTTCGCGGCACAGCACGCTGATCAGCCCGCCCACCGCCTTGCAGTCGCCGTACTTCTTGGTGCATACCACGTGGGCCGAAAGCGGGATCCATCCGCCTAAGCCGCTTTCCAGGCCGACGTAGCGCACGTTGTCGTTCATCCACTTCCAGACCGCCTTGACTTTCTCGGTCTCGGTCTTGGCGGTTTTGGAGATTTTGTCGGCCACTGCCTTGACCTCAGGGGTGACCTCCTGTTGCTTTTTGTAGAGGGCCGCCTTGCAGTGGCCCAGGTCTTCCCAGGACTTGATGCTGGCGCATTTGTCGGACACCTCAACGAAGGCGGAGATTCGCTCGTTGGCTACCACCAGCTTGGGTATCACGTCGTCGGGGGCCACCATCCCCTCCTCGTACTGCATCGGCTGCACATCCCGGGCTGTCCAGGAGCGGATGATGCGGCCGCCTTCCTTCTTCTCGGTTGGCTGGATGTCGATGTGGTAGGTCTTCCAGCGGTACTGGTAGTCCGCCGGGGCGTCGATTGTATAGGTGGCCTCCAACACCGGGTCCCGGTCGCCGAACCACAACCCGCTGGGCCCCAGCACCCGGGTCCACCGGCTGCGGTAGCGTATCTCGAAAATCGATCCCGGGGCCGCCCCCTTCATCTGCCAGACCCAGCAACGCTGGTCCTCTTCCGGGAAATTCCAGGTGGTCCAGGAGCGGTCGGTCATGTCGTCCTTGGTGATCTTGATGATCTCGCCCTCGGGGGTGATAGTGCGGGCCTCGATCATCTCAAGCTCCTCGAAGCCCTCCTTGTAGCAGATGGCCTCCGTCAAGCGACAGTTGGGAGCGTTCTCGCCGCAATCCATCGCCCGGCGGTCCAGCAGCTTGATTCGCTTGAATCCCTCCACCACGTATTCGTCGCCCTTGCCGAACACCTTGTCGTGCTGGCGCTGCTCCAGGATCACCGCCACCGCGCCTTCGAAGCGGGTGGGGGTGACGTCCTTGTACTGCTCGATGATGGCCTTGCCGGAGGCGGCGCAGCCTGAGGCTATGGCGGCCAGCGCCAGAAAAAGAAATAAATACTTACCCTTGTCCATGGTTCCTCCCGGGACAATCGGTTCTACTTGAACTCCGCGCCGAAGGCGCGGAGCAACGGCCTCTTAATAGGTATACCGGATTCGATCTCTTCCTTGGACAAAAACTTGTGCTCCTTGGCGTAGTGCTGGGCGTCTTCGGGCTTGAGGGTGATCAGTTCTACCTTGCCCTCGGCGGTGACGGTCTTGCCTTTGCAGTCGGCGGGGACCTGGAAGCGCGGGGCGGTGAAGACGCGCAGCATTTGTTGGCCGTCCTTGGCGGTCACGCCGAACCAGGCGCGGCGGTGGCTGCAGAAGTCCTGCACCTGGCCGGAAACCCGGACTACCTTGCCTTCGTAGGCGGCGGGGTCCTTCAAAAGGTCGGCGACCGCGACTTCCTCGGCGCCGGCCAGGGCCTTGCCCAGCTTCTCGACCTTCGCTGCCGCCGGTTCTTCGGCCTTCTCGGTCTGCTTCTCGCAGCCCAGAAACGCCAGGACCAAAACGAAGACGAGTAGCTTCTTCACTATTTAACCTTGGTGGCCTGGTTGCCGGCCATCTGGTCGTCCAGCAGGGCCCGGCCCAGGATGTTTACCTTGCCGTCGCGCATCTCGCCCTTCTTGAAGCGGTCGGGGGTCTGGTAGGCCAGCACCTGCTTGTCGCCCTCCGACTTGATCTCGCACTTGACCTCGACGCCGTCCTGCTTGAAGCCGTCCTTGAACATGTCGCGCTCGTAGAACTTGCAGGCGGCGTTTTTCATTACCAGCAGGCCGTCGACCGCCACCAGGTAGTCGTCGCCCTGCTTGACGCCGGCCTTGCCCAGGCCGATGTAGACGTCGTCGCCGTTTCTGGTGTAGCCGTAGTAGGACTTCTCGGTGCCCCCGCCCTTCTTCTGCACGAAGGCCAGCTTGCCCGGATAGGATATCTCCAGGGTCCCCTCCTCCACCTTGTCCCCGGCGGTCCGCTTCACCTGGTTCCCGGTGATCTCCCAGGTGGACTTATCCGAGAGGGAATCCTTGACCTCCCAGGTGCCCTCCAGGGCCTTGAGCTCGGCGGCGGGGTCGAAGCCCCCGTATAGCGAGTCGCCCTCGGCGGCCTGGGGGGCTTCGGCGGCCTGGCCCTTGGCCAGGTCTTCGTCCGTCTTGGCTTCCTCGCCCTGCTTGCAGGCGGAAAAGATGAATACCAACATTAATGAGAACAGTGCCAGCTTGCGCATAGTGGCCTCCTTTGGCTCGATCTGGAGAATATACCCGCAGATCGGGTCCGGTTCAACCCCATATATGTCACGGCTAGCCCAGCCGGAAGCTGGCCATGAACTCGGGGGCGGTTTCGAACTTGAAGTAGACGATCGACTTGGAGATTTCCTGGTCGGTCTTGAGATTTACGATGGTGCCGTAGCAGGTGGTGTGGGTCTTGTGCAGGTTCCAGGGGCGCAGGTTGACCTTCTCGCCCACGTAGCGGTAGGGGGTGCCCTTTTCGTCCTTGAAGTCGAAGGTGTAGCGGATCTTGGCCTCGGTGAAATAGGCCAGATCCAGGGTGCCGCGGCAGGGGGCGTCGGTGACCAGGCCTCCGACGGTGACGGTGCCCTCCAGCCAGTTGGACATGAATCCCGGGTTGAAGGGATTGAAATAGCTGGCCACGTGGCGGGTGCCCCAGGTTACCCGGAAAGACATCGGATGCTCGCCGTCCGGGCCGGCCCCGTTTATGAAATGATGGGTGCCGGTCATGACCTCGTCCAGCATGAAACCGAACCGCCGTTCGCGCAGCATCTTCATCAAGGACTCGAAGCGATCCACGGTCACCTCCCGAGGCTCTTGGCGCAATGCGTTATCGCGCTTATTCTACACGGTAGTGCTACAGGTGCAATGTAAAAAAGTTATTTCATTTGACACATCCCGGCGATTGCGATAGTCCTTTTTCTTCAGTTGGTCCGGAAGGATCGGACCGTGCGGGGGAATTGATTTATCCCGCTTTTTGCGGGAGAATAAGGATTCGTAGCCGGAGTGCCTCTGGAGCCACTGAATGGCAAACAATTCCGGAACTGACCTCGCCAAACTCGAATACGAGTTCGCCACCAATCCGAACTCCGAGGCGTTCATTCCCCTGGCAGAGGCCTACCTGGGCATGGGCCGGTTCGTCGAGGCCATGGTGGTCTGCAAGAAGGGCATCAAGGCCCACCCCGACCTCCCCACCGGCCGGCTGATCATGGCCCGGATCTACTGCGACCAGGCCAAGCACCAGAAAGCCATCGACGAGGTCAACAAGCTCCTGAAGCTCAGCCCGGAGAATCCGGACGCCCACCGGCTGCTGGGGATCATCTATTTGAAGCTGGGCAAGGAAGAGGACGGGATCAAGAGCCTGAAGAAGACTCTGGATATAAATCCTTCCGACCAGGAGGCCCGCGACAGCCTGCTCAAGATCGGGGTCGACTACGTTCCCTCATCGGCCCCGGCGGCGGCTCCGGCGGCGCAAACCGCGCCGCCCGCGCAAGCACCTGCTTCAGCGCCCCCGGCACAGGTTCCTCTGGACCAGCGGCCCACCGAGCACGCCATGCCGCCGGTGGAGGCCACTCAACGCTCCAGCCGGCCGCCGGCCGCCGAGCAACCCACCCATCAGTCCATGCCGGCTGCGCAGCCGTCTTCGGCTCCGCCGGTGTCCTATCCCCCGCAGAAGAAACGCATCGCCGACATCTTCCACGAGATGGAGGCCAAGGACGCCAAGCCCAAGAAGAGCAAGAGCTTCAAGATTACCCTGTACATGGCCGGGGCCCTGGGGATCATCCTGGTGATCTACGTGATCTACACCTGGCAGGCCGGCTTGCGACAGAAAGAGATCAACGACCACCTGGAGAACGGCCGCTCGGCCTTCGCCCAGGACTCCTACACCGGCTACAAGAAAGCCCTGGAGCACTACCAGGCGATTCACAAGCTGGAAAGCTCCCATCCCGAGGCGCTTTCGCGGGGAGCCTTCATAGCCGCGGTGCTGGTGGGAGAGCACGGCGAGCAGAACACGGTCAACGACAAGGGCAAGCCCATCAAGCTGCTCGATTTCGCCGGCATGTACATCGGCCAGGCCATGTCCAAGAAGCAGGACACCAGCATGCTGCTGGCCGCCCAGGGGATGATGGCCATGTACGGCGGCGGGAGCATGAACGATGCGGTCAAGCTCCTGGAGAAGGGTCTGAAGGAACACCCGGAATCGGCCGTCATCCACACCGCCCTGGGGCAGATCATGCTCAAGAAGGGCGAGCTGGGCGAGGCCAAGGACCACCTGCTGAAGGGGGCGGCCCAGTCCGAGATGCGGGCCTTCATCAGCCTGGGACAGTATGCCATGCGGCGCTCCATGTACCGCGAGGCCAGCCAGGCGTTCAACAAGGCCCTGGGCACCGACCGCAACCACATCCGGGCCGTGCTTAACAAGGCCCTGCTCATGCTGCTGTGGGGCGACAGCACCCAGTATTCCCTCGAGGCCAAGAAGACCCTCGACCACTACAAGGCCGAACTGGAGAAAGACGCCTCGGAAAAGGAAAAGGCCTTTGCCGAGTTCGTCGGCGCGCTGATCAAGACCCGATCCGCCAACCGGCGGGAAGCCAATGCCGGCTGGACCGAAGTCAAGAAGATGCTGAAGAAGGCCGGATCGAACCCTCTGTTCCAGTTCGCCACCGCCCGGGAGATGCGCCGGGCGGGCAAGCTCAAGGAAGCCAAAGAAACCATCAAGATGGCCCTGCGGATGGACAGCACCCGCCCGGACTTCGTCCTGGAGGAAGCCGCTATTTTCCTGGCGCTGAAAGACTTCGAGTCCGCCCGCTCGCGGGCCCTGCGGGTCCAGGAGATGGATACCGAAAGCGGCCAGAGCCTGCTGATCGTCGGCGATGCTTACCTGGGCGAGAAGAACTACGCCAAGGCCAAGAAGTACCTCAAGGACGCCACCAAGTTCGACGACGTGGTGGGCATGGCCCACATGAAGCTGGGCGACGTGTTCATGACCCAGCCCAGCCCGGACGTCGACCGCGCCCAGGCCCAGTACGAGCTGGCCATCCAGCCCCTGTCGGTCAGCGGCCAGATGCGCGCTTCGGCCGAGGTGGGTTTCAAGCTGGCCAAGATCTACGCCAGCAAGCAGCGCAAGACGGAGTTCATCGCCATCCTGCAGCGGGCCACCAAGGCCGACCCGACCTTCGGCCCGCCCTTCTGCCTGCTGGCTTCCAACATGGACATGAGCGACAAGGACGGACGCGAGGCGGCGGTGGAGTTCTGCAAACAGTGCATAAAGTTCGCCCCCTCCGAGTACACCGCCGGCTGCAAGGAACTGCTCAAGAGGTTCAAGTAGACTCTTCTTCTTCTTTTTGAATCGTAACGGAAAGCACGGGGCAGGTGGCCTTGCGCACCACGCGCTCGACCGTGGAGCCGATCAGCATGCGCACGAAGGGCGAGCGGCCGTGGGCGCCTATTATGATCAGGTCGGCCTTGATCTCCCTGGCCATATCGGTGATCTCGGCGTAGGGTGAGCCCTCCTTGACCGCCGCCTTGACCGAGGCCTGGCCCCAGTCGTAGCGCTCCACCCACTCGTCCAGCTTGCGCCGGGCGGCCTTGGCGTTCTCCTTTTGAATGTCGAGCAGCGAGTGGATGGCCCGCGAGTGCCCGGTCAACAGCGAGTGCTCCACCGACTTGGGCGTGTCGCACACGTGCAAAACCACCACCTCCCCCCCGAACGCCCGCGCCAGCCCCGACCCGATGCGCACCGCCTCCTGGCTGAACTCGGAGAAATCCACCGCCACCAGAATGTGCTTGAACAGGGTCATGGGTTACCAGCTACACATTGACACTTACCGCCCCAGAGGTCAATCTCGTAAATGATGCGGCGGCTGGTTTTCATACTGCTGTTGTCCTCTTTTGCGGCGGGATGCGAAGAGGATCCCGCCTGCCGGGGGCCGGCGGATTGTCCCGGGGGGCAGGTTTGCCGGGAGGGCAGCTGCGGGTACCCCGACGACGACGGATGCTTCGACTACACCGACTCGGACGGCGACGGCGTGGGGGACGCCTGCGACAACTGTCCCGACACCCACAACCCCCGCCAGCGGGATCCCGACGGGGACGGGGTGGGCGACGCCTGCACCCCGCTCGGGATCGTCGCCGACGAGCGCGAGGCCCACGGGCCCGGGCTCAGCAACGACGACCCCTCCTCGGCGCCCGGGCTGGTCTTCGGCCGGGCAATTGCAGGGGTGATCGACGGCGAGCAGATGCCCGACCTGGATCACTTCGCCTTCTACGCCCGGGCCGGGGAATTCATGGCCTTTCAGGTGGTCCCCTGGCCGGACAACTCGCTGATCGACCCGGTGGTGGTGGTTTTCGACCTGGTGTCCAACGGTGCCTGGTTCAAGCGCATAAACGACGACGACCGGGAGGGTCATGGCGCCTGGCTGGAGGTCTTCTTTCACCAGGCGGGCGACTACGTCCTCATGGTCACCGACCTGCACAACTACCTCAATCCCGGATCTCCGGTGGGCGGAGACGGGTACACCTACCGGCTGACCGCCGACAGGATCCCGCTGCCCGCCGAGCGACTCGCTTTCCGCTCGCAGGATCTTGATCTGGAGCTCTTCCCCGGCCGGGTGGCGGCCTTCGTCCTGGAGCCCGGTGAACCGGCTTTTCTGGGAGTGAACGCCTCGGGCCGGAGCGTGGCCGACCCGGCGCTGTCAGCGATGGGTCTTTTGTCGGGCGCACTGTTTTTCAACGATGACTGCTCCGCCTGTCCGGGGACGGTGGACGCCTGTCTGGAAATATGCCTGGAGGCCGAGCCGGTACTGGTAGTGCTGGAGGGCATCGGCCTGGGTGGCGGTGCGGCGCCGATGCGGTTGTCGGTTGAGGCCAGCGCCGGGATCGAAGCGGCCGGGACCATCCCGGCGATCTGCCGGATCCCGCCGCCTGCCCGGCGAGTGCTTTCGGTCTCCGCCCGGGCGACCAATGCGGCATTGGAACTCTTCTCCTGCGACGGCACCACCAGAGAACGGCGCACGCTGGCGGTTTGCCGGGCGGGCCCAACGGACACCGCCGCACTCGAGCACCTGGATCCGCCTGACGAGGATTTGTTCGTGCGGGTCCTTGACCGCGCCGCGCTAGACGATCACTGCCTGACTCCGTCCGGCGGACCAGTGTCCCTGCAGGTGGACTCGCGGGATCTGAATCCGACGGATCTGGGTGCGCAGGAGGTTCCGGTAACCTTCGAGACCCAGGGGGCCATCGCGGAATTCTCGGTCGGACTGGAGGGGCTCACCCATTTCACCGCCGAAGCCGCCTCCCCATACGGGGGACAGCCCTACCTGTCGCTGCGGGAGCCGGACGGCTCCCGGGTGCTGACCCGCTCGGTCGACGGCCGGCTGACCTGGGTTTCGCCCGAACCCAAAGACCTGCTGCTGGTGTTGAAAGACAGCCTGGGCGGAGACGGCGACATGCTGCTTTCGATCGACTCCTCCCCCCTGGAGGGCCAGGTCATCTCCGGCACCCTGGAACCCGGCGACGCCGACTACCTGACCGTCGACCTCCTCCTGGGCACAGAGCTGCAGGTGAACACCTGGCCGGGGACGGCGGATTCCACCCCCGACACCATTTTGCGCCTCGAGGATCAGAGCGGCCGGACGCTGCTTTCCAACGACGACCGCGGGGGCGATCTGCTCTCGTCACTTTCCGCCTTCGCCGCGCGGCGCGATGAACCGGTACACATCCGCATCGAGAAGCGGGGGGATGGTGCCGAGGGCTACCTGCTGCAGATCCGGGTCGAAGGAGCTTCGGCGGACGGGTCCTTTTCTCCGGTTCCGGGGGATTTGATGGTTAACGAGGTGCTGGTGGATCCGGGCGGCCAGGACATAAGCGGAGACGGTGCGGCCGATGCCGGGGATCAGTTCGTGGAGATGGTCAACCTGACGCCGTTCGATCTGGATCTTTCTGATCTTACGGTCTGGAGCCGGGGGGAGTTTCTGGCGCTGCCCGAGGGAGCCGGGGTGGGGCCCCATCAGGCCTTTCTGGTGTTCAACGGGAACGCCGATCCCGCCCGGTTCGACGTGGAGGTCTTCGCCGCCGGCTGCGATATTCCCTGGCTTTCCACCGGGGCCGGCGCCCTGACCGTCACCGTCGCAGGGCGCTTCGAGCCGCTGGAGATCCTCTTCGTACCCGCAACGCCCGCCCCGGGCGAATCCGCCAACCGGGTGGTCGACGGAGATCCCGAGCAGATCTTGCGCCCACACTCCGGCGTGGTAAATTCATCTTCATTGAACTCACCCGGCCGCCGCGCCGACGGCGGCTCGTGGAGGTGAAGTGCGGCGCTTGTTCCTCTTGTCCCTGGCGGTGCTGGTCTGCGGCTGCTTCCAGGCCGAGCCCGAGGTGACCCTGGGCCGCGACTTCCCGCTGGAGCGCGTCCCGGCCATCAAACGCCACACCAGCACCAAGCAAAACGTGGAAGCCATAATGGGCCCCCCCTACCGCAAGGAAACCCTCCCCGCCGGCCGCTCCAAATGGCGCTACTACATGCGCAAAGAACAAGCCACCCGCATATTATGGATATTCCCCTCCGCCACCGTAGTAACCATAAACCGCCTGAACATAACCTTCGACGGTCCCGTAGTAGAAAGCCTGGAAAAGGAAGCCAAGAACTTCAAAGAATGATCGAGCCCGAGCCCGGTCTAGACGTCAATCAACCCCTGCCTGATCCCCTCGGTAATCGCCTCCACCCGATTAGAAACCGCCATCTTGGCATAGATATGCTCCAGATGGGTCCGAATCGTCGCCCGGCTGATCTTGAGCACCTTGGCCGCCTCGGCGTTGGACAGTCCCTTGGCGATAATCTGCAGTATCTCCACCTCGCGCGGCGTCAGGCTGGGCATTTCCTCTTCCTTGCCCGGCGGAGGTGGCACCTGGAACTGCCGCAGCAGCGAGCGGGCCAGGCTGGGCTGGATCACGCTGCCGCCGTCCTTGACCTCGGAGATGGCCTCGACGATCTTGGAAGCCTCCATCCCCTTCAGCAGGTAGCCGGAGGCCCCCGCCTGGATGGCCTCCATGACCTTCTCCTCCTCGTCGAAGACGGTGAAGATCAGCACCTCGATCCCGGGATGCTTCTTCTTGACCTCGCGGGTCACGTCGATCCCGCTCATCTGCGGCAGGCCCAGGTCCAGCAGGACCACCTGGGGCCCCGCGTCGCCGATACCCTCCAGCGCCTCCTCCCCGGAAAGCGCCTTGCCGACGATTTCGATCTCCTCGAAGCCGCCCAGCAGCTTGATCAGGTTCTTGAGGATCTTGGGCTGGTCTTCGACCACGAATACTTTGACCGGTTCCATTGCCTACTCCGATTCCGCCGTGGGGACCGAGAAAGAGATCTTGCACCCCCGGCCCGCGGCGCTCTCGATCTCCAGCTTGCCGCCGTACTGCTTGGCGCGCTCGCGCATATTGGCCAGGCCGTAATGGCCCTTGAGATCGCCCCGGTAATCGAACCCCTGCCCGTCGTCCCGGACGGTCAGGCGCAGAATGCCCTCCATGTGCACCAGGCCCACGCTGAGTTTTTTGGCCTGGGCGTGCTTCTGCACGTTGGTCAGCGCTTCCTGCAGCACCCGGAAGGCGGCCAGCTGCAGCTTGGCCGAAAGCCTGGGGATCACCCCGTTGACCTGGTACTCCACCTCCAGCCCGGCGCGCTGGCCGAAGGTGCAGCAGTAATCCTCGAAGGCCGGCACCAGCTCGTAGTCCGAGCGCATCATGGAAATGGAGCGGCGCAGCTCGTCGATGCTCTCCTCGGCCACGCCCTTGAGCTCCTTGATTTCCGCCTTGAGCTCGTCGCTCTGGGCCAGGTTGTGCAGGTACTCGGACTGGATGATCAGAGTGGAGAGCGAGGCCCCCAGCCCGTCGTGGATCTCCCGCGAGAGCCGGTTGCGCTCCTCGACCACCGCCATCTGCCTCAGGTTCTCCTGCAGGGACACCACCTCGTTGTGCTGGCTGTCCTCGCGCTCGTTCAGGTAGACGATCACGTACACCACCACGAAGTTGACCACCGAGTACCAGACCAGCAGGAAGATGTCCTCCAGCTCCAGAACCCGGCCGGGCAACTCGGTGTCGATCTTGGCCACCACCGGCAGGGTGAGCAGCGGGGGAACGATGGCCAGCGGGTTGGGGAACAGCAGCGCGAAGAAGATGGTGAACATCAGCTGGGTGGGCAGCACCGGGGAGCGCAGACCCCCGGAGTAGGCCACCATGTAGACCAGCACCACCAGATCCAGGCACAGGGTCGCGAAAGTGGCCGCCTTGCCCAGGAAGCCGCGCTCCACCAGCAGGTAGTTGGCCACGCTGTACAGGATGATGGCGAAGTACCAGATGAAGGCGCCGCGGCCCTCGGCTCCGAAGGCCCGGGCCCACTGGGGCACCGCCAGGATTCCCAGGCCGATGGTCAGAAAGGCCAGACGGGCGTAGAAGAGCGTCCGGGCCCGGGTAATGAATTTCTGGTGGGCCCAGTCCCCCTCCTGGCCGGGGGAGGAAATCCTCGTAAACCATTCGCCTAACTTCACAATTTTACGATAACAAACCGGTCGGAATGGTGCTAGGTTAAAAATGCCATGAAAATTATCGACCTCCATACCCATACCACCGCCTCGGACGGCAGCTTCAAGCCCGCCGAGGTGGTAAACATGGCCGAGCAATCCGGTCTTTCCGCCGTGGCCATCACCGATCACGACACCACCGCCGGGGTAGCCGAGGCGCTCGCGGCCGGCGAGAACCTGAAGGTGGAAGTGGTCCCCGGCGTAGAGCTGTCGGTGGACCACGAACGACTGGGCAGCCTGCACATCCTGGGCTACTGGATCCGGCCCGGCCACCCCGACCTGGCCGGCCGGCTGGAGGACATCCGCGGCGGCCGCGGCCGGCGCAACGAAAAGATACTGGCGCGGCTGGCCGAGCTGGGCTGTCCCCTGGAGCTCGCCGAAGTGGAGCAGATCGCCGGCGGCGAGGTGATCGGCCGCCCGCACCTGGCCCAGGCCATGCTCAAGCGCGGCTACGTCAAGACCACCCAGGAGGCTTTCGATTCGTACCTGGCCCGGGGCAAGCCCGCCTACATGGAGCGCGAGCGCATGCTCCCCGGGGAGGCCGTCGACCGCATCCGCCGCGCGGGCGGCGTGGCCGTATGGGCCCACCCCGGCCTGATCGGGCTGGAGGAAGCCGAGTTGGAAAAAGAAATCCTGGCGCTGGTCTCCGCCGGCCTCTCCGGCGTCGAGTGCCACTACACCGAGCACTCGCCCCCGACCACCGAGCTGCTCCTGAAGCTCTGCCGGCGCCACGACCTGGCCCCCACCGGCGGCAGCGACTTCCACGGCGCGGCCAAGCCCTCGGTGAAACTGGGCGCGCTGAAGGTCCCGGCCGAGCTGCTCGAGGGCCTGAGAGCCCGCCTGCCGGCAGGCAGGCCTTGATTTATCCAGGGGCTTTTCAAAACCTCGATCTCCGTGCTAGCCTTAATTAATTAACCCGCGGGAGGTCGGTATGCGGTATATGCGCCGCCTGGTTGTTCTGCACTGTCTTTTGCTGTTCGCCCTGGCCTGCGGAGGCACCACCTGCGACTGCGTCACCCCCCTTCAGACTCCCATAGCGGATGACGCCAAGGTCTACGACGCCGTCCAGGCCCGCCTGACCGCCAACGCCTTCAACTTCATCGAGGACAACCTGCGCACCATTATCGACATGTTCATCGAGGGCGGCCTGGAATTCGACGTTCCACCGACCTCCGAAGAATTCTGCATGCTGATCTGCTTCGACATCGACATTTGCCGCAATGGCTGCACGCTCACCGCGGAAATAGTCGACGCCGACATCACCCCGGTGGCACCCAACGTCTTGTCGCTCGACGCAACGGTCAACATAACCGGCATGGTGGACTTGCGCGGAGACATCGACTGCGACGTTCCCATCCACATGCAGAACAAGCCGGTGCACGCCGACATCCGTCTGCTGATCGATCATACCGACAACGACAACCTGCTGTACTTCACCATCGAGAACCTGCAGATCTCCATCTCCGACGACGACTACGACCTGGACTGCAGCGGTCTGCTGGGCTGGCTGATCGAACTGCTCAAGGGAGTGATCACCGGCATCATGAACGACCAGATCCAGGGCCAGCTCGACGACGCCCTCAGCGGCGCGCTGGACAGCGCGGTGTGCCTGGCGTGCGACTTCTACACCGGCGGCTGCCCCTCCGGCTCATCCTGCGGGGGCGATTACTGCGAGCAGGGCGGCACCTGCCGCAAGAACCCGCTGGGGGTAGTGGGCACCGTCGACCTGACCGAGACCCTGGGAGACCTCGGGGCCGGGGCGGCCCTGGACATCTTCGTGGCCGCGGGGCAGGCCCAGGATCCCACCGTGGATCCCCTGGTGAGAACCGGCGGCGTCGAGGCCCGGCTGATCGGCGGGGCGGACGCGGAGGTGGCCGACTGCGTGCCGGTCCCCGATCCGGCGGAGGTTCCCTCCAACCAGCCCCCGCCGCGGTTCCCGTTCTCCGACACGGTCCCGGGTACCAGCACCGGCTACATGGCGGGCATCGGCGTCTCCGACGTTTTCCTGGACTGGTTCATGTACAAGGCCTACCTGAGCGGGCTCTTGTGCCTGAACGTCGGGACCGAGACGACCGACATGCTGACCTCGTCGACCATCGGGCTGATGGGCCTGGCCTCGCTGTATGATCTGACCGGCGGGCGCAACACGCCGGTGAAGCTCAAGATCAAGCCAATGCACGTCCCCTACATCGAGGTGGGCGCCGGCACGCTGATCGACGACGGGCAGGGCAACGTGACCATCGACGAGCCGCTGTTGAACGTCTTCCTGCCGGGCTTCGGCCTGGACTTCTACGTGCTGATCGACGAGCACTGGACGCGGATCATGTCCGTCTCCCTGGACATCACCATGGGCCTGGGGATGGACCTGGACGAGGACAACATGCTGGTGTTCCTCTTCGGCGAGGACAGCATCACCATGGACAACGTGGAGGTGTCCAACTACGAGCTGCTGGCCGAGGATCCCGAGACGCTCAAGGAGCTGCTGCCCCGGCTGGTGGAAATGGCCCTGCCCATGCTCACCGACGCCCTGGCCCCCATCGAGATTCCGCCCATCGAGGGTTTCGTGCTCAACATCGTGGCCATCCAGGGCGACATGCCCCGCGCCGGCACCGACTACTACGAGTTCATGGCCATCTACGCCAACCTGGAGATGGCCCCGCCCCCGCCGCCCGGCACCCGCAGCACCCGGGCGCGCATAGTCCAGAAGAAGGTTCCCAGCCTGGAGCGGATGTCCATCACCCGCGCCGGCGACGCGGAATACCCGGAGATCATCCTGGAGGTTTCAAGCGACGAGGACCAACCGGCCGAGTACTCCTGGCGTTTGGATAAGGGCCTGTGGCGCCCGTTCAGCCCCGGCCCGCGGCTGGTCGTGCGCAGCCCGGTGCTGACCTTCGTCGGCACCCACACCCTCGAAGTCCGCGCCCGCACCCCCGGCGACTACCGCTCCCTGGACACCACCCCGGAAGTGTTGACCTTCGAAATCAAGCCGCCGGACGTCGACCCGGCCAACTTGAAAATTTCCGCCCGGCCCGCAACCCGCGTCCACAAAACCACCGTGGCGGCGAGGCAGCAGACCCTCACCGGCGAAGAATCCCGGACCGATTCGTGCTCGTGTAATACAAATGACCCCGGGGGACTGGCGTTACTCTTCCTGCTCGGCCTGGCTCTCCTCCGCCGAAAATAATCCGGAACCGACCAGCGTGATCCGGTCGTCGCCTGCGATGGCTTCGGAGATCTGTTCACAGAAGCGGGTGGAATGGCAGAAGAGGGTTACCGCGCCCTCGCGGAAGATGGTGGCGGCGGCGTCGAGGAACTCGGAGATGGCCTGCTCGGGGTGCAGGGGGCCCGGGTCGACTCCGGGGAGTTCGATGGCGTAGCTCGAGAACTTGGCCTTCTTGACGTCGACGATCATCTTGCGCACCCGGCGCTTGAAGATGGTCAGGTCCAGGCTGACGCGCTTGCCCTGGCCGAAGAGCAGCACCCGCGGGCTGCCGATGCGGTCTCCGGTGTCGGTGAGCACCACGTCGCGGGGCTTGCCCAGGAAAGACTCGTCCAGAAGCATCCGGCTGAGCCGGCCGTTGAGGCGCCAATCGCAGTATCCCGCCGCCCCGCGCAACGGCCGCTCGCCCTCAAAGGGGCCCAGCACCAGCACGTCCACACAGAGCTTGTCGAAGCTCTCCAGGCTGACCGGCAGGGCTTTTACCGTGAGCTGGGTCAATCCACTTCTCCGGCCAGCTTGTCCAGAATCCCGTTAATGAACGCCCAGGAGTCCTCGGCCCCGTAGCGCTTGGCGATCTCGATGGCCTCGTTCAGGGTGACTCGCTTGGGCACCTCGTCGACGTGTAACAGCTCGTAGGCGGCCATGCGCAGGATGTTGCGGTCCACGCAGGCCATGCGGCTGATCTTCCAGTGGATGCTGACCTCCCCGATGGAGCGGTCGATGGTCTCCAGGTTGTCGACGGTGCCGCGCACCAGCCGGTCGGCGAACTCCCGACTGTCATCGGCGGCCTCGAACTGCTGCCAGAACAAGGTAATCACGTCTTCCACGGGTTGTTTGCTCACCTCGCGGGCATACAGCATTTTCAGGGCGCTTTCCCTGGATCTCCTGCGGACACCCATTTTCAGGCACTAACGGGACCGTTTCTGTCCCTTCTTGGGTTTGCCCATCTGGCGGTAAAGGTTGGCCATCTCCAGGGCGGACAACGCGGCGTCGAACCCCTTGTTGCCCATCTTGGAGCCGCCGCGCTCGATGGCCTGTTCGAGGCTGTCGGCGGTGATCACTCCCATGCCCACGGCCACCGGGTGATCCATGGTCACCGCGGCCACACCCTTGAAAACTTCCGCCGAAATGAGATCAAAATGCGAAGTGCCGCCGCGAATCAGCGTGCCCAGGCAGACTATGGCGTCGAAACCGCCTGAAGCAGCCAGTTTACGCGTGACAGCGGGCAGCTCGAAGGACCCCGGCACCCGGAAAACCGCGATGTCCGCGTCCCTGACGTTGTGCCGGCCCAAAGCGTCCAGCGCCCCCTCGAGCAGGCGCTCGCTGACGAAGTTGTTGAAGCGGCTGACCACCACCGCCACCTTCAGCCCCTGGCCCTCGTAAGAACCCTCATAGATCTTCGGCATCGTGTCCTCCGGGAGGGCGGGCACAGAGGCCCGCCCCTACTTATTTGCCCTTGTATCCCTCGCCGTCGATCTCGCGAAGGACGTGTCCCATTTTGGCCCGCTTGGTGCGCAGGTACTTGAGGTTCTTCTCGTTGGGGGCGATCTCGATGGGCACTCTCTCGACCACCTGCAAACCGTACCCTTCCAATCCGATGATCTTCTTCGGATTGTTGGTCATCAAGCGCATCTTGCGCACGCCCAGGTCGCGCAGGATTTGCGCGCCGATCCCGTAGTCGCGCAGATCGGGCTTGAATCCCAGCTGGCGGTTGGCCTCCACGGTGTCACAGCCCTCATCCTGGAGGTTGTAGGCCTTGAGCTTGTTTACCAGCCCGATGCCCCGGCCCTCCTGGCGCAGGTACAAGAGCGCCCCGCGACCCTCGCGCTCGATCATGCTCAAGGCCCCGGCCAGCTGGTTGCCGCAGTCGCAGCGCAGGGAGCCGAAGACGTCCCCGGTGAGACACTCGGAGTGCACCCGCACCAGGACGGGCTTGTCCCCGGCCACCTCACCCTTGACCAGCGCGAGGTGGGTAAAGGGATCCACGTCGTTCTCGTAGGCTATGGCCGCGAAGTCCCCGTAGCGCGTGGGCACGTGGCTCTCCACTACCCGGCGCACCAGGGTCTCGCCGTGCAGCCGGTACTCGATCAGGTCGGCGATGGAGACGATAGCGAGACCGTGGGTGCGGGCGAAAACTTCCAGCTCGGGCATGCGGGCCATCTCGCCGTCGTCGTTCATGATCTCGCAGATCACTCCCGCGGGCTTCAACCCGGCCAGCCGGGCCAGGTCGACCGACCCCTCGGTCTGGCCGGTGCGCACCAGCACGCCTCCCGGACGGGCCCGCAATGGGAACACGTGCCCGGGACGCACCAGGTCCTCGGGGCACACGTCGTCTTTCAGAGCGGTCTGGATGGTAATGGCCCGGTCGTGGGCCGAGATGCCGGTGGTCACCCCCCGGCGGGCCTCGACCGACACGGTGAAGGCGGTGCCGAACTTGGTCTCGTTGGCGAAGTCATCCACCATCATGGGCAGGCGCAGCTTGCGGATCCATTCGTCGGTCAGCGCCAGGCAGATCAGCCCCCGGCCGTACTTGGCCATGAAGTTGATGGCCTCGGGGGTAACCAACTCGCCCGCCAGGCACAGGTCGCCCTCGTTCTCCCGGTCGGCGTCGTCGACCAGAATGACCATCTTGCCAGCCCGGATCTCCTCGATGGCCCGCCGTACGCGGTTAATCGCTGCGCTGTCTTGGCAATCTTGGTTGGTCATCATGCCGAACTTAGCTCAATAGGCCTCTGGTTTCAAGGTTTTGCAGGATCCTTGCCCATAAAACCATGTTCTGAAAGGAACTGCTCGTCGATTCCCCTGCCAGAACCACCCGAAACGAAATGTTTTACGTATTTTCCCAGCAGGTCGGCTTCCAGGTTTACCCGGTCACCGGGCCGCCGCTCGGTTAAAGTGGTCTGCTCCAGGGTATGGGAAACCAGGGAGACAAAAAAGTGCTGCCCGGACGGCCGGTTGACTGTCAGGCTGACTCCGTCCACCGCCACCGAACCCTTCGGGACCAGATAGGGGATCACTTCGGCCGGGGCCAAAAACTCCAGGTCCAGGTTGGGGCCTCTGGGGGTTCTGGAAACCACTTCGCCGACCCCGTCCACGTGCCCGGTCACCAGGTGCCCGCCCAGCCGGCCGCCGAAGGCCAGGGCGCGCTCCAGGTGCACTCGCGAACCCGGCTTGAGGTCCTTCAGGGTCGTGGCCGCCAGGGTCTCGTGGCTCAGGTCGACCGACAAAAGCTCCGCACCGATCTCCGTCAGCGTCAGGCACACTCCATTTACCGCCAGGGAGTCGCCGGGCTTCAGCTCGTCCGGAGGCAGCCGGCTTTCGAGCTTCAACTGCACCGAATCCCGCCGCCGGTCCAGTGACTTGATCGTCCCGATGTCTTCGATGATCCCGGTAAACATCACGCCTTCCCCCCCGGCCATTCCAGCCGGCCGGAGCACCCCATGTCATCGCCGCGGCGACGCCAGCGGACGTCGACCAGGCGCGGCGCCTTCGCCACTTTTTTCGGCCCGCGCCAGTTACCCAGGGGCACCCCCCCGGCTCCCAGCAAGCGGGGCGCCAACTGCAGGTCCAAACGGTCGACCAGCTTCGCGCGCAGCAGCGAGCCGATTACTGCGGAACCACCCTCCACCAGCAAAGAGTGCACGCCCCGCTTGAAAAGATCCCGAAAGACCGCACGCAGGTCCAGCAGGTCTCCGCGTCCGGCCACCTCGATTATCTGTGCACCGGCAATCTGCTTGTCGGTCTTGCGGCTGTATACCCATACCGGCGCGCCCCGCCGCACCCGGAAAACCCGGGCCCGCCCGGAGATCTTCAGATCTGAATCCAGAACCACCACCGCCGGGTTCCTGCCGGGCACGTGGCGGACGTTCAAGGATGGATCGTCTTTTCGCACCGTGCCGGCGCCCACCAGCACCGCGTCGGCCTGCGCCCGCAGCCGGTGGGCGTGGCGCCGTGATTCCTTGCCGGAAATCCAGCGCGCATCCCCGCTATAGGCGGCCATGCGCCCGTCCAGGCTGACGGCGGCCTTGACCAGGATGAACGGGCGGCGCTTGGTGATGAACACGTTGTAGACCTCGTTTAGCGCGCGGCACTCGTCTTCCAGCACTCCGGCAATCACTTTTATTCCGCTGCGGCGCAGAACCGCCAAACCCCGGCCGGACTCTTTGGGATTGGGATCCTTGGTGCCGACCACGACCCGGCGGATGCCGGCGGCCTTGATCAAGTCGGTGCAGGGGCCGGTGCGGCCGGTCCGGTGGCATGGCTCCAGGGTCACGTACAGGTCGGCGCCGCGGGCGCGCCGCCCGGCACGGTCGAGGGCCTCGGCCTCGGCATGCGGGCGGCCGGCCCGCTGGTGGTATCCGCCGGCCACCACCCGGCCTCTCTTTACCACCACCGCTCCCACCATGGGGTTGGGCCAGGTCCGCCGCCGCGCGCGCCGGGCCAGCCGCAGCGCCATCGCCATAAAGCGCTGGTCGGCCTTCCCGATCCGGCTCACCGGCCGCCCCTCCGGCGGCCCTTCCCGCTGTCTTCCTGGATGAGATCCTGCAGTTCGGACATGAACTCTTTGAGATCCTTGAAGGAGCGGTAGACGCTGGCGAAGCGCACGTAAGCCACGTCGTCGAGCTCGCGCAGGTACTCCATCACCTTCCGCCCGATGGTCTCGGAGGGGATCTCGCGGTCGCCCTGCTCCTGGATGCCACGCTCCAGTTCGTCGACGAAGCGCTCGATCTCGTCCACGCTCACCTTGCGCTTCTCGCAGGCCTTCATGATGCCGGATTTGAGCTTCTCGCGGTCGAAATGCTCCCGGCGGCCGTCCTTCTTGATCACCAGCGGGATGGAGATCTCCACCCGCTCGTAGGTGGTGAAGCGCCGCTTGCATTCGCTGCACTCCCGCCTCCGGCGGATGGCGTGACCGTCCTTGCTCAGCCGGGAGTCGATCACCCGGTTCTCCAGCTGATCACAAAACGGACACTTCACGCCGGGTCCTCCTCTCCCATCTTTATCAGCTTCAGGCCCGACTGCTCCACCATCTTGGCCGACAGGGGATCGTCGTACTCGCCCAGGTAAAACACCCGCTCGATCCCCGAGTTGATGATCATCTTGATGCAGATGACGCAGGGCTTGAAGGTGCAGTACATGGTCCCGCCTTTAATGCTCACCCCGTGGTAAGCCGCCTGGATGATGGCGTTCTGCTCCGCATGCAGCCCGCGGCACAGCTCGTGCCGCTGACCCGAGGGTACGTTTTTTTCCTTCCGCAGGCAACCCACCTCTGCGCAGTGGGGAACCCCCTTGGGAGCGCCGTTGTAGCCGGTGGCCAGGACCATCTTGTCCTTGACGATCACCGCGCCCACCCGCCGGCGCAGGCAGGTGGAGCGCTTCTCCGCCAGGCGGGCGAAGTCCATGAAGTAGGTGTCCCAGTCCGGCCGCTTGATCATGCCCTTATTCCGGTTCGATGGCCTGAATCCGCCGGGTGTGCCGTCCGCCCTCGAACTCCCCGTCGAGAAAAGTCTTCAGTATGTCCTCGGCCTGACCCAACCCGATCACCCGCTCGCCCAGGCACAGGACGTTGGCGTCATTGTGCGCCCGGGCCATGCGCGCCATGTAGGCCGAGGTGCACAGGGCCGCGCGCACGCCGCGGTAGCGGTTGGCGGTCATGGACATGCCCAGGCCGGTCCCGCACACCAGAACGCCCAGGCAGTACTTGCCGGCGGCGACTCCCTTCGCCAGCCCGGCGGCGAACCGGGGGTAGTCCACCGAGTCCGGGCCGTTGGTACCCAGGTCTTCGACGGTGAAACCCAGCTTTGAAAGCACTTCCTTGAGGTGACTCTTCAGCAGGTAGCCCCCGTGATCGGAGGCCACCGCGACGGGCTTGTTCTGGTCCCAGCTGGCCGGCATGGTTACTCCTCGACTCGCGCTTTCAAGAAGGCCACGATGTCCGCGACGGTCGCAATCTTGTCCTCGAGCTCCTCCTCGGGGACGTCGTCGAGCTCCAGCGAAAAGGCGTCCTCGATGTCCATCAGGATGGTGTAGCGGTCCAGGGAAGTGGCCCCCAGGTCGTCTTTCAGGCTGGCTTCCAGGCGGATGTGCTCGGGAGCGGTGTTCATCACGTTGGAGATGATCTCCTTGACCCTGTCTTCCAGTGTCATGACGCCTTCTCCTGGCCATTCGATCGGGTTAGGTTCTGCACCGCCGCCGTCCGGGCCGACGGTTCTATTGCGCGGTTGAGCCCGGCCAGCACATCGCCGGGCCCCACCTCGATGAAGTCTTTGATCCCCGAATCCAGCACCCAGCGCACGCATTCGGCCCAGCGAACCGGCGAGGTGACCTGCTCGACCAGCCGGGTGCGGATGCTGCGCGGATCCCCGTGGGGGCGGGCGGTGACATTGGAGAGCACCGGACACCGCGGCGGATTTACCGCAACCCGCTCCAGGACCCTTTTTAGCCGCTCGGCCGCCGGGTGCATCAGCGGCGAGTGAAAGGCGGAAGAAACATCCAGATCTATCACCCGCCGGGCGCCCGCCGCCTTGAGACCGGGCTTGCACCGGGCGATGGCCTCGCGGTGGCCGGAGATCACCACCTGGCCGGGGGCGTTGAGATTGGCTACGACCACGATGCCGTCGCCGATCCCGGCACATACCGACTCGACTCGCTCGCGCTCCAGCCCCAGCACCGCCGCCATCCCTCCGGTGTTGGCGGGCAGAGCCCGGTCCAATAGCTCGCCGCGGCTCTGGACGCAGCGCAGCGCATCGGAGAACTCCAGCGCACCGGCAGCCACCAGGGCGGTATATTCGCCCAGGGAGTGCCCCAGGCAGGCGCGGGGCCGCAAGCCGCTCTTTTCCTGCAACAGGCGCAAGGCGGCGACCGAAACCGTCAGCACCGCCGGCTGGGCCCGGTCGGTGCGCTTGAGCTCCTCGGCCGAGCCCTCGCTGCACAGATCACTGAGCTTCCAGCCCAGGATGTCGTCGGCTTCTTCGAAAACTCTGCGCGAGGTGGGTTCGCGCAAATACTCTTGGCCCATTCCCGGGGTCTGCGACCCCTGGCCGGGAAACAGGAAAGCAACCTCGTGCTCGAAGCGGCTCACGAAGAAACCTGAACCACCTCCCGACCCTTGTAGTAACCGCACTTGGGACACACCTTGTGCGGCAACATAGGCTCGGTGCATTGGGGACAGTCGATAACGTTCGGCGCTTTTAGCTTCCGCTGAGAGCGGCGGGAATCCCGCTTGGCTTTGGACTTTTTCTTCTTGGGTACGGCCATGGCTTCTTCTCGCTTCCCGTCTAGTTCTTGTTAAGGGTCTTCAAAACCGCCAGGCGGGGGTCGACGTCGTCCCGCTGGCAATTGCAAGTTTCCTGGTTCAAATTCACTCCGCAGACCGGGCACAGCCCGCGGCACTCCTCGGTGCAGCGCGGATACATGGGCAGGGCCAGGATGATCTGCTCGCGCAGGATTTCGTCCAGATCGATCGTGTCGCCCGAGTAGTAGCACTCCTCCAGGTCTTCCCTGGAGAGCTCCATTTCTTCCGGAAGACCGGCTTCGGAATGGGGTCGCGGCTTCAGCGTCATCGAGAATGCCACCGGCACATCCAACTCGAATGTCTGCAGGCAGGCGGCGCAGTCGGTTTGCAGCCGCAGGGTGCACTGCGCCGACAGGTGCACGTCCAGGCCCAGGCGTTGAACGCTGATCTGCACGCGGTGGCCGCCCAGAATCCGGAAGTCGGTGGTGTGCTTTCCCGACAGCGCCTGGGTAAGCCAGTCGACATCCAGATCCTGCTCTATCCGGCGAACCTCTTCGCCGATCTGTGTCAATGACAGTTGCACGACCGGGTAAGTATAAGTAACGTTGGAATAATGTCAAGCCATGCCGGCCGGCTTGACACCCCAGAGGCCAAAAGGTTAAAAGACAAAAATCCATGCTTTCGAAGCAAACCTGCGCCGTTTTGTGCATCATCCTGGTCGCCCTGTGGGGGCTGCCGCCCCTGGCGTCCGCCCAGGAGAAGCCCGGCGATCTGGTCGACCGGGGCATCGGCATGTACCTGGAGGGCCGCTACGAAAAAGCCATGGAATTGCTGTATAAGGCCCTGGATTACAATGAAAAAGAGCTGGGCCGCAACCGCCGCCTGGGGGCGCTTGCGTACCTGGCCTTCTGTCAGATCGCATTAGGCGACATGCCCGGTGCCCGGGAGAACTTCAAGGCCCTGCTCGCCCTGACACCGGACTACCGCCTGCCGGCCGGGACCAGCCCCAAGATCGTCCGGGTTTTCGAGAACGTCCGCTCCAAAATGCCCAAAAAAATTGTGCCCCAGCCCCCCGTCGGGGAGCAACCCCCTCCGGGAGTGATTCCGCCGGAAAAGAAGCCCGAGAAAACCAAGCCCGAAAAGTCCTCCTCCACCTGGTGGATCTGGGCGGTGGTAGGCGGCGTCCTGGTCGGCGCCGGAGTAACCCTGGCGGTGCTGCTGTCCGGCGAGGACGAGCCCACCGGCAACGCCATAGTCGACATACGGGTGACCGGACCATGAAAGCCGGCTTAAAAACGTTTGCAATCCTCCTGGCGATCGCATTGCACCTGTGCGGTTGCGGTCAGGACACCTCATCCAGCTCTTCGGTGTCGGCAGCGCTGCTGATCCCCCGGGACCTGGTCGACGATCTCGGTTCGATCACCATCTACGTTATCGAGACCGACAAGGAAACCCACAAGCCCGACTGCCCCCTGCTGCTGGGCGACACCGAAGCATACAAGGATGCCAAGGTGGTCAAGAAGAAGGAAATCGCTTTCGAGCCCCAGGGCACCACGGCACTGATCGAGGGCATCCCCGACCGGGGACGGGTATGGCGCTTTTATGTCCGCGGTTTCGACGGCAACCAGCAACTGATCGCGCACGGATGCGAGCCCGGGGTGCGTGACGTACCCGCCGACGATACCATCACAGTGGAAATTGATGTCGTAAGGATCGATTGAGGGGGCCGGCCTACCCCTGGCTCTCTTTGATGAACTCCTCGATCAGGCGCAGCTCGACCGGATCCAGGTTGACGAACTTGACCCCCGCGCCCAGGCCTTCCTGGTTTCCGGGGGTGGAAACCACCTCGCCGGTGGTCTCGATGACGCCTTCCTTCCCGGGCAGCTCGAACTTGAGCTTGACCCGGGTTCCGATGGGATGGGGAATGGTACGCTCGAAGAACACCCCGCCCACGGAAAGGTTGCCCGCCTGCTGAAAGTAGAGGTCTTCTCCCTTCTTCTCCTCCACCCACAAGCTGACCGACACCCGGTTGCCGCTGCGCCGGTCGGACTTTCTGCGCTCCACGGCTTCTTCGTCGTCCCGGGGATCCGGCCGTCCTTGCCTTCTGTCCTTTTTCGCCATTGACTCGCTCCTGCCGCTTGAAAAAACCCAAAAAAGCGCGCGATACAGGATTCGAACCTGTGGCCTTTGGCTCCGGAGGCCAACGCTCTATCCAACTGAGCTAATCGCGCATCGCGGCGGAATGATAGCAGATTTATACCGGGATGCAACAGGAAAATCGGCGCATTGGCGATGTCACTGCATTACCAGCGTGGCCGGCGTGTAGCGGGTTTCTTCCTTCTCCAGGAAGTTCAAGAAACGGATGCCCATCCCCACCATGACCTCGCGCTGGCCTCCGCCGGCGGTGCGGTTTAAAAAGCACAGGTGCACCACCTCGCCCACTGCGGTCATCTCCGTCTCACCGCCGGAAGGCAGCGCGAAGGTTACCTGCATGCGGCTGCCCAGCGGATAGGGATCGCAGGTCTCGATGAACATTCCGCCGTCGGAGATATTGCGGGCGATCCCGAAGGCCGCTCCCCATGCCCCTGAAATATATACGGTAAATACCTTGTCGAACCTCTGGGCTTGTCTACGGTCGTCCGACGTGGCCACTCGCGCCTCCGGGGGTTGGTAGTACCTATGCCTACATAGTACTACATGTAGGATAAGGTGGTCAAGAAAGCGGCCGGCGGCTTGACACCCAACCAGGGCGGTCATACGCTGGTGTCCGTGGCCAAGAAGAGACTCGGAGAAATCCTGCTAGAGGAAGGGCTGATTGACGAGCACGACCTGGAGCAGGCCCTCGAATACAAGGAAAAGTCCGGATACCGGCTGGGCACCGCCCTGGTGGCGCTGAGGGTCATCGCCGAGTGGCAGCTGACCGAGGCGCTGGGCAAGGCCCTCAACCTGCCGGTGGCCGACCTGGCCACCGAGCCTCCCCGGAAATCGGCGCTGAAGAAAATCCCGTCCCGGCTGGCCGAACGCTTCGACCTGATCCCCCTTCGCCTGGAGGGCAGCGGGTCCAACCAGCAGTTGATCATCGCCATGAGCGATCCGCTAAACCGGTCGGTTATCAAGCGCATGCAGGACGTGGCCGGCTGCCCGATCAAGCCGGTGCTGGCGACCCTCTCGGCTATCCAGCGGGCCATCCGCGATCACTACCACGACGCGGAGAAGAGCAAGACCTTCACCGAAGCCAACCAGCTGAGCACCACCCACAAGCGGCAACGCCCCAAGGTGAAGACCCTGGATACCAGTTGGGACGCCAGTATAAAGCAGTTCTTCGAGGAGTTGCAGAGAATCCGCAGCAAGAAGCGGGTGTCCCGGGATCAGTTCGTCGAGTATCTGCTGGCCCTGGAGTTCAAGCTCCGCTCGCTGCTGCACCTGATGCTGAAGAAAAAGCTCATCTCCGAGCGGGAATACGCCGAAACCCTCAAACACTTTGTAGACACTTCCGAATAACGTATACTGGGAATACCATGCGCCGATGGTCCACAGCAGCTTTGATGGTGCTGATGCTACTGGCGACCGGCGCTTCCGCGCGCGGCCGCCAGGGGCACCTGGTCATCGACTCGATGACCGAGGGGGCCAAGGTGTACGTGGACGGCAAGCTGGTGGGCAAGACGCCGATCGAACAACCCGTCCCACTGCGACCGGGCAAACACAGGCTCAAGGCCACCAAGGCCGGTTACGGCACCCTGGAGCTGCAGTTCAAGATCAAGGCCCGCAAGAAGACCGAGCTGATGGTGGAGCTGCTGCCCTTCTCCGGCCTGGTCAAGTTCTCCGCCAACATCGACGGGGCCGAAGTGTACGTGGACAACAAGTTACTCGGCCACACTCCCTTGATCCGCGACATCGTGGCCGGGGACCACAAGGTGCTGATCCTCAAGGAGGGGTACAACGACTTCGCGTCCGACATCAACGTCAAGGCCGGTGAGAAGATGTTCGTGGAAGGCAACCTCACCCCCTTCAAGGACATCTCCCCCGAGGTTTTGGCCATGGCCAAGGCCCAGGAGGAAAAGCAGCAGCAGGAAGAAGCCCTGGCCCGGGAACTGGCCGAGAACGTAAAGGTCGAAGCCGCCCCGCCCTGGTATGCGGGCCTGTACAAGAAGTGGTGGGTGTGGGCCATCGCCGGCGCGGTGGTGGTGACCGCGGTCACCGTCCCGCTGGCCATGTCCGGCGGCGGCGAGCAGTCCGGGCTGCACCGGCACGACGACTCTCCCCACACCATAATCGACCTGCGTCCATGACCGGGAAACCGCCAGCCGATCTGGTTGTTTTTTCGGACCTTCACCTGGGGGAGGGTTACCGGGCGCGCCTGGGGCGTTTCTCGCCCATGGAGGACTTCTTCCACGACGAGGCCTTCGCCCGGCTGCTGGATTCGCTGCGGGAGCGCTACGGCGACGACCCCTCGCGGATGGCCCTGGTGTTCAACGGGGACATTTTCGATTTCCTGACGGTGACCTCGTATCCCGACCCCGACTCCTGCCGGGAGCGCGGCTTCGGGATGACCGAAACCGAAAAGAAGTTCGGGCTGAACCCCACCCCCTCCAAGTCGGTCTACAAGCTGGACACCATCATCGCCGGCCATCGTCCCTTCTTCGGCGCGGTGGCCCGCCTGGTGTCCGCCGGCCACCGTCTGGAAATCCTGCGCGGCAACCACGATGTGGAATTGTTCTTCCGCGACGTGCGCGCGCGCTTCCGCGAGCACCTCACCCTTTTCGACGGCGGGCCCTCCATCGAGGAGGCCCGACAGCGGGTGCGTTTTCACCAGTGGTTCTACCTGGAGCCGAAACGCCTGTATATCGAGCACGGCAACCAGTACGAGGCCTCCAACAGCATCCGCTATCCCCTGAGGCCGTTGGTGGCCAAGCGCAAGTGGGAGAAAAACGAGCCCCTGCTCGACTACCCGCTGGGCTCCATGTTCGTGCGCTACTACTACAACCGCATCCACCACCTGAACCCCTATACCCCCAAGGTGATCTCCTTCGAGCAGTACCTGGAGTTCATCCGCCGCTACAACCTGCTGGATCTGCTGCGGGTGGCCCGTGACCACTACCCCTTCTTCATGGCCGCCCTGCGGCCCCAGGCCCCCCGGGGCAGCTCGCGGCCCACTTCCAAGGGCGACGCCAAGCAGGAGGCCGATTTCGAAAAGCTGGAAGAGACCACCGAGCCCGGCGACCTCTACCGCTACGTCGACAAGCTCAAGGTCCACCCGCTGGCGGCCTCCAAGCTGGCTTTAGCCAAGGGGATGATGAACCCGGTTCTTAAAAGGGTCCTGTACACCGGCGGGGCCACCTTCGCGGTGCTGTTCGTCTGGACGCTGATCTTCAACGTCATCCAGGACGAGTGGCTGGTGGAGAGCGTCTTCGCCCGGGCGTTTTTGCTTTTGTTCT
>Ga0272442_10001413_pt1 | contig 36621 bp, 40 predicted proteins | sample SSMForm2O_FD_200262 | JGI IMG/M metagenome (GOLD analysis project Ga0272442, IMG submission 200262) | Marine sediment archaeal communities from Little Sippewissett salt marsh, Falmouth, MA, United States - SSM-Form-2O | ecosystem: Environmental > Aquatic > Marine > Wetlands > Sediment ... | reverse complement strand
GCGAAGATAACCGGTTAGTTCCTCCCGCTCCCCTTCCTTGAGTCTGACACAGTACAATTTTTTCCGCGACACAATTCTAATTGTATGGAACGTAATAATATTTAAAACTTTTGTTACAAAGCACTAGTGGCATATGGATCTGGAAGAGTCGTCATCAATGAAGTAGAGCTCAATCCTCCTGGTGATGATAATTTGTATGAAGTTATTGAATGGGTTGAACTTTACAACACCGAAAACGAAGAAATCGATATTGGCGGGTGGGTAATCAAATCAACAGGTGCAAGAAGTAAGTTCGTAACCATACCTAAAGGAACAAAAATAAGATCAAGAGGTTTTTATGTGCCTCCGGATGGTTATCTTAGGGAAGAATGGCTTGATAACTATGGAGAGACCATCGTTCTCTTAGACGGTATCGGTAACGAAATCGATAGGGTACGGTTACAGAGTGATATTTATGACAACGACTGTACGTGGTGTAGATATCCTGATGGTGGCTGCAAATGGCAATTGATGAAACCGAGTAAAAGGCGTTCCGTTTCAGGACGTTTCTTCGAAGGTAGCGAAGAATATGAGATCGACTTCGATATGAGCCAGAGTGTAAGCGGGCAGGGATTCGTAAACATCGCCCAATATATAACTGGGCTTAGAGGAAATGAACTGAGTATTAGGGAACACGGAAGCGGAACTTACAGCAATGAACTGGGCATAGAATACAATACCGAAGTTAACAAAAAGCGAGATCTAATCGAGTTGGACAAGGCCAACTTATCTGCGATTTATGAAAACTACTCACTTTTACTTCCAAAAAATAGATCTATAACCTACATCTCCAGGTGGACTGATACGGCAACTGCGACGAGCAGCAAGGATGAAACATCCATGCAAGAATCGTATCGGTATGCTGTTAAGATCGAGGGCGACTCTTACATGCTGCTCGGTCGGGGCGGACCGAGTATGGCTGTAGAATCTGAGTTTGATGGTGCAACCAGCTTCAGATTTGTCTCACCAGACTTCAGGTCAACTGAAGATTATACCGGCGTCTTCAGAGTTTTTGACAAAATCTCTGAAGATGGATCTAATAGATCTGTATCACTCACTGAAGGGAAAGGGCTGGTGCGCGTGGATAAACAGATCAAGGATGAACAAAAAACCTACGAACATGGAACCGGCACGTATGCCGTCGATGAACTGATAGAGGTCGATGCAGGATATATTGCAAAGGATATACAAGTCACACATACGTCGACGAGTTTCAATTTCACGCCAAGAACCTCGATAAATCAGTCGCTAAGCTGGAGAGAGGGCATCTCGTCCAGCAAATCCAATTTAAAGGGCGAGCATGTCGGTCACATGGAAGAGGAGTTTTCAGATCTAGAGCGGCTCGAAAAGGTGACTGTAGTAAAGGGCCTGGACGAGATGAATACCAATGCTAACTTTACGGGCAAAGCCAGATTCCGAACGATTCTGCGAGATGATGCAGCAGGCGATTGGTGCTGTAATTCCAGGTTCTCTTCATCCATTTGTATTAGTGGGATTAATTTTGATGCCCCTGGCAACGATCACTACAATCTTAACGGAGAGTGGGTAAAAATAACGAATATAGGGTCTGAATCCACTGTGCTGACCGGATGGACTTTGTCCGACAACGAAAATAATCACGTCTATGAATTCCCCTCTTTTATACTAGGTCCAGGATCCAGTGTTACAGTATACACAGGACCAGGAATTGATACAGCAACTGCGCTGTACGTGGGATCCAGGCGAGCAATATGGGATAACGATGGAGACATTGCAATACTTAGAGATGTTAATGGAGACTTGGTGGACGCGGTCGCAGATGACCCGGATGTAGAAGAAGATAAGTTATTTTATAACTTGGAATTATATGACGAGTACGAAGGAACCTATGAGATCAGAAGAAATACATCAATAAAGATGATCCCAAAGTACGATGTGCCCCATCTATCGATAGCGTGCAGGGGTCGTACTGATCCGAAGGAGTGCCTTGCGGTCAACTACACCATCACTGTGCTGAACGATGGCAACATGATCCTGGGTCCGATATACATCAGAGATAATTTCCCCAGCGGAACCGAGTTTGTGAACGCTTCCATTGAGCCCTCCGACCTGACACCCAGGTATGCAGAGTGGTCGATAACCACTCTGCGCATAGGTGAATCTGCGACTATCGATCTTAGGCTCAAAGTTACAAGGGAGATCGATAAGCTCACAAATCGGGCGGTTGCGGAGTCCATCTACGAGAAGAAAAGCGGCCAAGATATCCAAGAAAAGAAAGTTCGAGCCTACAGCACCTCGGACGTGATGATAGACTGGGAGATGTGTAGATTGCCGAATTTATCGGCCTCTATGACTGCGGAACTTGACTACTCCACGCCTACAATCGTAGACTACAAGTTGATAATTCAGAATCTGGCGGATTACAAGATGACTGTCAACGTGACCGACCAGCTGCCTGAAGGAATGATGTTTCTTAACTCAACGATCGAACCTTCTAGAATCTAAGAGGACGAGTTGATGTGGGTTCTTGAAGATCTGGCACCGAGAAGGGGGGTTGTGATCTCATACACTGCAGAGGCTAAAAAGGAGGGACTGTTTGTGAACGAGGCACATATTATTGCCAGATCCGCCGACAACAAGAATTCGACTTCGTTAACCACAGTGGCCCCTATAGTTATAGGCAAATCCGTGGATGAATCTTTGACGATGGAATCAGATTGGCTGCCCAGTGATGTTAACTTTGACGAAGATTTCTCTACTGGGTGTGTCATGATATAGGTAGTTCACCCAGTAGTTTCATTCCATCCAAGAGCTTGCCAGCCCCCAATCCCGTCGACATCCTATTATATACCCCCAACGGAATTGCTCCTCCGATTCCGTCCGCGAATTTGGCGCATAATTCTCCTGAAAATGAGGTCTTCCATGGATCTGATCGATAAGCTCCGAGAGATCGTCGGCGAGAGGGTTTCGGCCGCGCCCTCGGAGAGGCTCTGCTACTCCTCCGACGCCTCGATGGTTAAGGGCACCCCGGACTACGTAGTCCGCCCCATCTCGACCGAGGAGGTCTCGAAGTTAGTGGCCCTGGCGGCAGATCTCGGCGTAGCGGTGACCGCCCGGGGCGCAGGGACGGGCTTGGCGGGCGGGGCCGTGCCCCTCCGGGGCGGGATCGTCCTCGACATGTCCGGGATGAACCGAATCCTGGAGATGGATCTGGCGAACTTGCAGGTGATCGTCGAGCCGGGGGTCATTCAGGCCCGGCTGAACGATGGCTTGAAGCCCCACGGCTTCTTCTTCCCGCCGGACCCCGGAAGCTCCAACTTCTGCACCATCGGCGGCCTCATCGCCAACAACGGTTCCGGAATGAGGTGCGTCAAGTACGGGACTACCCGTAACTACGTCCTGGACCTGGAGGTGGTTCTCGCCGACGGCAAGGTCGTCAGAACCGGCTCCCGGATGCTGAAGTCCTCGGCGGGCTACGACCTCACCCGGCTCTTCATCGGCTCCGAGGGAACCCTGGGGATCATCACCAAAGCCGGGCTCAGGGTCGTGCCGCTCCCGAAAGCCCGGCGGCTCGTCATCGCCTCCTTCGACGACGCCGAGGCAGCAGGACGGGCGGTGGCGAAGACCTTCGCCTCTGGGATCGTCCCCTCGGCCTGCGAGATCCTTGATCGGACGAACGTCCAGGTCCTCCGGCGGTGCGACCCGAAGCTGGTGCTGCCCGAGGGGGACGTCATCTTATTCGAGGTCGACGGGACCGAAAGCTCGACGAAGGAGTTGGCCCAGGAGATCGTCTCCGTCTGCTCGCCGATCGCGGCCCAGGTGGTGTCTGCCAGCGGGGAAAAGGAGATGGAGGAGATCTGGGAGGCCCGAAGGCTCGTCGGCGCCGCCGTATCCCGCCTCGATCCCACCAAGAGCCGGATCTACGTCGGCGAGGACGTGGGCGTCCCCATAAAGGAGATCCCGGCCCTGATCCGGGAGATTGGCGAGATCTCCGAGAGGTTCGATCTACCTGCCATGAAGTACGGCCACATCGGGGACGGAAACCTCCACGTCGCCCTCTTCATCGACGTTCTAAATGAGGAGGAGTGGGCTAAGCTCGCTGAGGCCGCTGACGCCATCCACCGGGCGGCGATCCGGCTGGGGGGGACGGTCAGCTCTGAACACGGGATCGGGGCGGCCCGGGCGGAGTACATGAAAATACAATGGGGCGAGGGGACGCTCTCGGTGATGAGGGCCATAAAACGGGCCCTGGACCCGAAAGGGATCCTCAACCCCGGAAAGCTCGGCCTCGACGACGAGAGCCCGCCCCCGGGAGGCGAGGGATGAACGTGCGAGCGAAGTTCGAGATGAGGATCGACACCCGGGCGATCGAGCTCTGCGTTCGGTGCGGGACCTGTCGGTCGGTCTGCCCCGCCTTCGAGGTCCTGGGCTGGGAGTCCCGAAACACCAGAGGCCGGATCATGGTAGTCAAGGCCCTCAGGGAAGGTCTCGAACCCGACTCCGATGTCCTCGACAGCCTCAACACCTGCACCACCTGTGGGATCTGTGCTGCAAAGTGCCCGGCAGGGGCGAACCCGCCGATGATCGTCCAGGAGGCGAGGAGGGGGCTTGTTTCCCAAGGGATCATGACCGAGGCCCAGGCCGGGTTCAGGGAGAAGGTTAACGAGAGCGGCAACACCTTCGGCGAGAGGGAGGACCGGCTCGGCTGGCTCTCAGATCCCAATCGGGAAGGGCTAAAAGAGAAGGCCGAATACGTCTACTTTGTAGGGTGTCTCGACTCCTACCGCTATCCAGAGGTGGCAAAAAAGACCTTCGACATCCTGAGACGGTTTGGCGCCACCATTCTTCCGGACGAGGTCTGCTGCGGCTCGCCCCTCATCAGGACCGGCTCCGACGCGGGAAAGTTTGTGGACAAAAACCTCGACCAGATCAAGAGGATCGGGGCGAAGACTGTCATCACCGGATGCGCAGGCTGCTACTCCACCCTCAAAAAAGACTACCCTCCGGAGTTTGAGGTGGTGAGCGTCCCCGAGTTTCTGGCAGAGCACTTATCCGAGCTGGACTTGCCGCGGCTGGAGATGACCGTCACCTATCACGACCCCTGCCACCTGGGAAGAGGGGGCGGGATCTTCGACCCCCCCAGGAAGATCATAAAAGCGATCTGCGATCTTGAAGAGATGAAGGCGAATAGGGAGAACGCCCGGTGCTGCGGTGGTGGCGGCGGGGTCCGGGCGGGCTACCCCGACCTATCCCTGGAGATCGCAAGACGGAGGCTTTTGGACGTCCCGCCGGGGGTCGATGCCATCGTATCCTGCTGTCCCCTCTGCATCAGAAACCTCCGGGACGCCGGAAGCGACGTCGAGGTGATCGACCTCGTCGATCTGGTCGAGCGGGCGATCAAGTCGGTCTGATCCTAAGAGATCCCCGCGAGCCCTGCGTAGATGTTCCAGGCGCCGATGGCGACGAAGTTGACCGCGATGGCCCCAAGCATCAGGCCCATGATCCTGGTCATCACCAATATCCCCGTTACCCCCAATATTCGAGAGACGTACTCCGAAGACCTGAGGATCAGGTAGGCTGCGGCGAAGGTTGCCGTCAGGGCCAGGAGGACGACCCCCTTCTCCAGGGGCCCTGCAGCCGTCCCCATCAAGACGATTACAGTGGTGATGGCTCCAGGACCCGTGAGGAGGGGCGTCGCCAGGGGGAAGATAGAGACGTCCTCGCGATCGGTGGCGTCCGCCATCTCGGCATCCGTCACCTTTCTTCGAGGCTTCGCCTTCAGCATATCCATCGCCATGATGAAAAGGAGGATGCCTCCGGCCACCCGGAGGGCATCGACGGACGTTCCGAAGAACCGGAGGACCATGTCGCCGGTGAGGGCGAAGAGGAGGGCTACGAGGTAGGCTACAGTGGCCGCCCGGAGGGAGATGCGTGCCCTCTCCCTGGCCGAGGCTCCTGGAGTGAGGGAGATGAAGACCATCGTCGCCTCGACGGGGTTTACTATTATGAAGACCGAGGCGAAGGCGTAAAAGAAATAAGCGAGATAACCTGCAGCCTCCACCATCGAAGATTCCCCTCCTCAACCTTTCTACTTTCCAGCGCGAACCTCAGCCGGGATAAATCCTGCTGAGGATATCAGCGAAGTACCCTTCGCCGTCGTTCAGGAGAGGCGAGGCGCTTTGCCCTCGTTCTCCCGATCGTCCTCTCCGATCGTCTTTCCCATCTTGCCCAGAAGGAGCATGAAGGCGGCCGTCGACCATCCCGCCAGAAGGGCGTTTTTGCTGTCCCTCTGCTTCTTCGCGAAAAAGGCCGTCGCCAGCCCCGCCAGGGCCGAGACGAGGTACTCGGGGGCGTCGCTGAGGAGATGGCCCAGGGGGTCGGCTTCGGCATCGACCAGGTCTCGATGAAGGACCCACCGGTCAGGAAACTCGTGGACGTGGGACCCCGCGGGCCCCCGGAGCTGCCGGACCGATCCCGGGACCGACTCGCCGAGGATGGTCTCTTTGAAGCACTTGGGAAGCGCCGGATGCTCCTCCTTTTTGAGGACGTACTTTTTGTGATGGGGCAGCGTCTCTATCCACCGACAGAACTCCCGGCAAGGCTCGCTGCATGTCATGTCCATCTATACGACTTCTCCGTTTAAATAGCTGGCTGAGACCGAAAATCTGACCCGAAATTGGCGGAGATAAAAAGGGATAAAGTAAAAGGAGAGGCGGATAAAAGAAAAGGATAAAAGATGATCCATCCCCTCACCTGGTGTAGAAGACTATTATCAGCATGATCAGCAAGAACAGGCTGAATACGGCGATGCACGGATACTGCCGGAGCGTTTCTTTTATGTCCATGACCACACCCGCGTTATATCTTGACTGAAGTTTGATTTATAGCTTTTCAAGGCGAGGCGATCTTACCAGTACCGCTTCAACTTCACCCGGACGTCTTCGAGAGACTGTTTACCATCCAAAGATCCCACGAAATCCATTGGCAGAACTTCCAGGATCGCCTCGATGTAGCCCCTCTTCGCCTCCATCAGCCCGGAGACGGACGCCTCTGAGATCGCGGCCAGAAGGATCCCCGCCGCCTCCCTTGACCCCTCGATCGAACTTTTCAGCCTCTCTTTGCCCTGGTCAAGATCGATACCAGGAAGATGCGGATCATCCCGGACTTCGTGGATCTTTCCAGCGAGGTCGATGACCGCCTCGACCAGCTGGCCGAAGGCGCTGGTCTCGGCGTCGCACCTCCCGCCGTGTGTCTCGGCATAGCCGCAACCCTGGCAGCGGTTGCCGCCAACGTTCTGGACGCAGAAGGGACAGGTCTCGGGCTTGAGAGGGAGAGAGGCGAGAAGGTACATGGAGAGGGCCCGGGAGAAGCGGCTTATGTCCTGAGCCGTCCGGACGTTCGCAAGGCCCGCCTCCAGCCGGTCCAGCCTCTTGAGAAATAGCCGGCATCCGACGTCGATCGCCCTCCTGGCCTCTTCCAGGTTTTGGGTCTCGATGGTGGCGGCGGCTCGCGCTCTATCTTCGGAGCTGGTCATCAGAGGCTCCTTGATCCGAGAGATAAAAAGCCATCTCTCTATCAGCTCAAAATACCATCAGATGGGCTGCAGAGGGCGCAGGGTCTGTACCCCAGGGAATCTGCATCCTCGACGCTGGAGAACCAGACCCTATTTTTCGGCAAAATCCTCTTCGCCAGGAGTCTTTCAAGATCAAGCCCTCTAATCAACCACATACTTCACCATCATTTGTAACCGAATATATTTACTTCTCAGATTAAATTTTTATCCCCTGCTGGATTTTCTACAAACGGCCATCAACTTGAGGCCAGATTCGTTCCGCCCATCGGACGCCCGCCCTCGAGCCGGCAATATTTCCAGACGAAATTTATTTGGTTAAGGGAAAGCTTCAATAAGCTTGAATCAGAATACAATTCTGGTGACAGAAGATGCCTTACAATAGCCTGGACGAACTTCCCGACAGCGTCAGAGATAACCTGCCCAACCACGCCCAGGAGATCTACATGAAGGCCTTCAACAACGCCTGGGACGAGTACGCCGATCCCGAAGATCGCCGGGGTGACGCCTCCCGGGAGGAGACCTCCCACAAGGTCGCCTGGGCTGCGGTGAAGAACGTTTACAAGAAGGACGAAGAGTGCGGCGAATGGAAGAAAAAGTAAGTTTTGTTACCTGAAACTCACGAGGGTGAGGTGGGGATGAGATGAAAGAAAATGGTAAAGGACGGCTGGAAGGGAGAACGGCAATCGTCACCGGCTCGACTTACGGCATAGGCGAGGCGATAGCAAAGGTCCTGGCAGATGAAGGAGCCATCTCAATCATCACCGGAAGGACGGAGGAGGAGGGTGAAAGGGTAGCCAGTGAGATCAGATCCGCGGGCGGAGCTGCGGAGTACCACCCTCTGGACGTCACCGACGAGAAGCGGGTTGAGGTGGTGGTGCGGGCCGTCTACGAGAGGTATGGCAGTATAGACATCCTGGTGAACAACGCCGGGATCTCCGGCCCCAACAAGCCCATCCACGAATACGCTCGAGAGGAGTGGGAGAAGGTCTTCGACGTCAACGTCACTGGAGCCTTCCTCTGCACCAAGTACGTCGTCCCCTACATGAAGAAGAGCGAGGGAGGGAACATCGTCTACATATCCTCGATATACGGAATCGTTGGGGCCTCGGACGTCCCCGCCTACCACGCGACCAAGGCCGCCAACAGGATCATGGCCAAGACGGGGGCCCTCTTCTACGCTAAAGACAACATCAGGGTGAACTCCGTCCACCCCGGCTTCATCTGGACCCCCATGGTCGAAGACTTTCTCAAAGAGCAGTCCGAGAAGCTGGACGTCCCTGCTGAGGATCTGAGGGCTGAGCTGGACTCGATCCACCCGATCGGCCACATCGGCGAGCCGAACGACATAGCCTACGGCGTCCTTTACCTGGTCTCAGACGAGGCCAAATTCGTGACCGGCTCGGAGCTGATCATAGACGGCGGCTACACCACCAGGTGAGATCACCTGGAGAGGAAAATTATGAGATACATCACCATCAGCCTCGACGACAAAGACTTCGAGCATTTATCCAAGGCCAAAGGCGACAGAACCTGGCGGGAATACATAATGAAGGACGTCCTGAACCATCGTCGAAGACAAATGTTGCAAACGATGATAGAAAACTGAGAGGAGAAAAATGGAGAGCTTGGAATCCACAAGCCTCCACCTTCTAGCCGATCCGCCTCACCCTCAGGCCGCCCAGAGAACGGTTTGGCAGATCCGTGACGATTGGCGCAGAATCAAGCCGACGACTCCGGGGCGGGTTAAATTTATTAATTATGAAACCCTAAATAATTATCTGTTCAATCAAAGGGTGATCTAAATGCCGATAGTAGTACCAACCGCAACCAGAGAAGAAGCTGAAAAGAAGCCAGAAGAGGAGAAGAAGCCCGAGGAAGAGAAGAAGTCCAAGGGGGTGGAGGTGGAGTACCCCCTGAAATTCGTGGAGACCGCGGCGTTCCTCAGGGAGCTGGCAGACACTCTGGAGAAGGGTGGGACGGTCGAGATCGACCTCGCTCAACGACAGATCCAGCTCGATCCCGACGAGCCGGTCACCCTGGAGATCTCCTACAAGGAAGACGCCAAAAAGAAGAAGCTTGAGGTGGAGCTGGAGATCAAAGAGCACTTCGGAGCGGCGGGTAAAGAGGGCGGAAGGCCTACGGTGAGATAAAATTTGACCTCATCCAACCGGGGAGAGGTGGTCTCCGTCCGAGGGAGCGTCGTAGACGCGCGATTCGTTGAGTCGCTCCCCGAGATCAACAGCGTCCTTTTGGCCGGCGACGAAGGCAAGGTGGTGATCGAGGTGATGATCCACCTCGACTCCGAGACGGTGAGAGGGATCGCCCTCACCCCCACCTCGGGACTGGCCCGGGGCACTCCAGTGGAAGACACCGGCCAGCCGCTGACCGTTCCCGTGGGGGATAATCTTCTGGGCAGGGTTTTCAACGTCTTCGGCTCGCCTATAGATCAGAAGGAACGCCCCGAGGCGAAGGAGCTCCGCTCCATCCACCAGAGGCCACCTCCGATATCTCAGCGGACCACCACCTCGGAGATCTTCGAGACCGGGATCAAGGCGATAGACGTCCTCTCCCCCCTGGAGCGGGGCGGGAAGGCTGGCCTCTTCGGCGGAGCCGGCGTCGGCAAGACCGTCCTGATCATGGAGATGATCAACAACATCGCCGGCAGATACGAGGGGATCAGCATCTTCTGCGGGATCGGAGAGCGATCCCGGGAAGGGGAGGAGCTCTACCGGGAGATCCAGGACGTGGCTGTCCTGGACAAGACCATCCTCGTCTTTGGCCAGATGAACGAGCCGCCGGGGGCGAGGTTTCGGGTCGGCCACGCCGCCCTAACCATGGCTGAGTACTTCAGAGACGACAAAAGACAGGACGTCCTCCTCCTCATCGACAACATATTCCGCTTCGTTCAGGCCGGCTCTGAGGTCTCGGGGCTGATGGGCCAATTGCCTTCGCGGGTCGGCTATCAGCCGACTCTGGCGACGGAGCTGGCGGAGTTCGAAGAGAGGATCTGCAGCACCAGGAAGGGGGCCATCACCTCGGTCCAGGCGGTCTACGTCCCCGCCGACGACTTCACCGACCCCGCCGTCGCTCACACCTTCGGCCACCTCTCCGCCTCCATCGTCTTATCGAGGAAGATGGCGAGCCAGGGCCTCTATCCGGCGATAGACTCCCTCCAATCGAGGTCGAGGATGTTGAGCCCCACCATCGTAGGATCAAAGCACTACAATGTTGCCCAAAAGATCCGAAAGACCCTCGCCGAGTACGAGGAGCTGAAAGACGTCATCGCCATGCTGGGGCTGGAGGAACTCTCCGAGAATGACCAGAAGACCGTCAACCGGGCCCGTCGGCTGGAGCGATTCCTTACCCAGCCCTTCGTAACGACGGAGCACTTCACCGGCCAGGAGGGGAAAATAGTGGGGCTTGAAGACGCCCTCGACGGCTGCGAGCGGATATTGAACGACGAGTTCAGAGACTACCCTGAGAAGTCGCTCTACATGATCGGAAACATCGAGGAGGCGGAAAAATGAGGCTCTTGGTTCTCCTCCCCACTAACGTCCTCATCGACGAAGAGGTGACGAAGGTGGTGGCCGAGGCCGAAGACGGCTCCTTCTGCATCCTTCCAAGGCACATCGACTTCGTCGCCGCCATGGTGCCGGGAATCTTCTCTTTCACCTCCGGCGAGGGGGAGGAGTTTCTCGCCGTCGACGAGGGGATTTTAGTCAAATGCGCCTCAACGGTCACAGTCTCGACGAGGAAGGCGATACGTAGCAGGGACCTGGGGATGCTGAAGAGGACCGTCCGAGAGGAGTTTCGGTCCCTGGATGAGAGGGAGAAGAAGACCAGGACCATCCTGGCGAAGCTCGAGGCGGACTTTGCTAGAAGCGTCTTTGAGAAGATGTAGATCGGGAAGGGACGATGAAGAGAGATGGGGAAGATTTTGCCGAAGAGATAGGCGCAAAGGAAGAGCGCAAGATTAAGGCTCGGAAGGAGCGAGCGCGAGGGGTCTGGTTCGGCCTGGGGATGATGGGCGTCGTTGGCTGGTCGGTGGCGGTTCCCACTCTCATCGGCGTGGCCATCGGAGTCTGGATCGACACTCGATACCCCGGCCCCATCTCCTGGACCCTCGTCTTCCTCTCCGCCGGCCTGATCGTCGGATGCGCCAACGCCTGGTACTGGGTCAGAAAGGAGCAGACGGAGATCGAGGGGAGAAAGTCGGATGAATGAGTATCTTTTGCCCATATTCAGCTTCACTTTTGGGATAGGGCTTGGGATCTTCTTCTTCGGAGGCCTCTGGCTGACGATAAATCGGCTCCCCCAATCTAAGAGGCCAGAGCTTCTGACCCTGGGAAGCTTCCTCTTTCGGTCAGCAGTCTCTATCTTCGGCTTTTATCTCGTCGTCGAGACCGGCCTATTGGGTCTGGCCTTCTCCCTCGCCGGCTTCATCCTGACGAAGATCGTCATCGTCAGCCGTCTTGGTCGCCACCCCGAAAGGAGGTCGATCTAGAAATGGTCGAGCTGAGCCCCGACGAGGCGGTCCTCTGGAGGTGGGAGTTTGTCACCATCAACGAGACGATCGTCTTCACCTGGATCGTGATCGGAATCCTGGCCATTCTTGCCTGGTCATCGACCCGTCACCTCTCGGCGACGCCCCCCTTCTCCCGAAGGCAGGTCGCCCTGGAGACGATCATCAGCTACATGAGAAAGGAGATCCGGGAGATAGCCCGCAGGGATTCCGACCCCTATCTCCCCTTCTCCGGCACCCTCTTCCTATTTCTCTCCCTCTCCAGCATCCTCGGGATCGTGCCCGGCTACCGGTCGCCGACCAGCTCACTATCCACCACGACGGCTCTGGCCGCCTGCGTCTTCTTTGCCGTACCCATCTACGGGATCTTGCAGCAGGGAGCTTCCGGCTACTTCAGGCGGTACGTCCAGCCGACGCCGCTGATGCTCCCCTTCAACGTCATCGGAGAGATCTCCCGAACGGTGGCCCTAGCCCTCAGGCTCTTTGGGAACATGATGAGCCAGACCCTCCTCGTCGCCGTCTTGATCTCCCTTGCACCCCTATTTTTGCCCGTAATAATGGACCTCTTCGGGCTATTGATCGGCCAAGTCCAGGCCTACATCTTCGCAGTTCTGGCCACGGTATACATAATCTCGGCCAGCTCGGACGAGAAGGCGGTCGAAGAGGAACCCGAAAAAGGAGAGGAATCTGAAGAGAACCCGAAGCGAGAACCTGAAGGAGGAACTTGACATGGCTGCGATAGATACGATAGGCATGACATCCATAATCATGGCCGGCCTGACCATCGCCATAGGCTCTATCGGACCCGCGGTGGGCGAGAGCTGGGCCCTCTCCCGCGCCCTCAGCGCCATCGCCCAACAGCCCGACGAGGCGAACACGATCACACGGACCCTCTTTGTGGGCCTTGCGATGATAGAGTCCACCGCCATCTACTGCTTCGTTATATCCATAATCCTGATCTTCTCCAATCCGTTCTGGGACTACGTGATCGGAATGGGTGGATGACGTGCAGATAGACTATTTCACCACTCTGGCCCAGATGGTGAACTTTCTGATCCTGGTGCTCCTCCTGAAGCACTTACTGTACGCCCCTGTCCTCAAGCTGATGGACGAGCGGGAGCGGGTGATCGCCTCCCGGCTGGAGGAGGTCGAAGAGAAGAAGAGGGCGGCCGAGGAGGAGGCGGAGGCTTATCGGAAAAAGAAGCAAGAGATCTCGGCGGAGCACGAGGAGCTGCTCATAAAGGCGAAGGAGGACGCAAAGAACTTCAGAGCGGACCTGGAAAAGAAGGCGGAGGCCGAGGTCGAGAGGAGCAGGGCCGAATGGTACGGGGCGGTGGAGAGCTCGAAGAAGGCCTTCCTCAACGATCTGAGGGAGAGGACTGGAAGGCAGGTCTACGCCATATCCCGCCGTGTCCTCCGAGACCTGGCCGACGAGCCCCTGGAGCAGCAGATGATCAGGACCTTCATCGAACGGCTGGAGAAGATGGAAGATTCGGAGAAGGAGGCTTTCAAGGAGTTTTATAAGTATCCTGAGGGGATCGTCCTCGTCCGGAGCGCCTTCGAGATCCCAGGGGACTTCCAGGAGAAGATTAAGGAGGTCTTGCGAGATCGGACCGGGACCGACGTTAGAATCCATTTCGAGATCGACGAAGAGCTGATCTCCGGGATGGAGATCTCCGCAAGAAACGCGGAGATCTCCTGGAGCATCGCCGGATATCTCGACTCCCTGGAGGCCGACTTCTCCCGGGTCATCGAAGAGAGAGCTCCTAAAGAGAAGCGGGTCGGATGATGGAGACGAAGAAGGGGGACGAGGCGGTCAGGGAGGCCCTGGACTACGCCTTCAACGTCGTCGGCCATACCCTGGAAAGCCGGGAGCTCGAACTGAAGTTCGAGGAGGTTGGGGTCGTATCCTTCGTGGGCAAAGGCATCGCTCGCATCAGAGGACTGCCCTCCGTTCGGTCTGAAGAGGTCGTCTTATTTCCCGGCGACCGACTCGGAATCGCCTTCAACCTCGACCCTGAAGAGGTGGCGGTCATCCTCCTCGACAAGAGCGAGAAGGTAAGGGCCGGGCAGGTGGTCCACCGGACCGGAAAGGTCATGGAGGTGCCGGTGGGCGAGGAGCTCCTGGGGCGGGTGGTGAATGTTCTGGGCAGGCCTCTGGACGAGGGCGAGCCGATCGCGACCTCGGAGAGAAGATCCATCGAGAGGGTGGCTCCGGCGATCATGGATCGATCTCCGGTCAACGTCCCCCTGGAGACGGGGGTGATGGTGGTGGACGCCATGGTTCCCATCGGCCGTGGCCAAAGAGAGCTGATCCTGGGGGACCGGCAGACCGGCAAGACCGCCGTCGCCATCGACGCCGTCATCAACCAGAGGGATAAGGACGTCGTCTGCGTCTACTCTTTCATAGGTCAGGAGAAGTCGGAGGTGGCGAAGACGATCGCCGATCTCCGAAAGTATGGCGCCATGGAGAGCTCCGTCGCCGTCGTCGCCAGCGGGGACGATCCGCCCGGCTTAAACTACATCGCACCCTACTCCGCCACCACCATCGCCGAATACTTCGTGGATAGGGGACGGGACGTTCTGATCGTGTACGACGATCTGACCCGCCACGCCCGATCTTACCGGGAGCTCTCCCTGCTCCTCCGCCGTCCGCCGGGAAGGGAGGCCTTCCCCGGGGACATATTCTACATCCATTCCAGGCTTCTGGAGAGGGCCACGAACCTCAAAGACGGCGGCTCCCTCACTGCCCTTCCCATCATCGAGACCCAGGCCCAGGACATCTCCGCCTACATCCCCACCAACCTCATCTCCATCACCGACGGCCAGATCTACCTCTCCCCCCAGCTTTATGGGAAGGGGGTTCTTCCGGCGGTCGACGTGGGCATGTCCGTCTCCCGGGTGGGAGGTAAAAGCCAGCTTCCGGCTTACTCCAAGTTGGCCGGCGACCTGCGGCTCACCTACTCTCAGTTCGAGGACCTGGAGGCCTACACGCGGTTTGGGACCAGACTCGACGAGGAGACCCGAAAGACCCTGGAGAGGGGGCAGAGGATCAGGGAGGTGCTGAAGCAGCCCCAGTTCGAGCCGATCCCCGCCCCCGAGCAGATCGCGGTCCTTCTGGCGGTGACGGCGGGGCTTCTGGACAAAGTCCCCCTGGGGGACGTCGCCGGGGCGAAGGAGGCGATAAGAAGGGCCCTCCGAGAAAGGCTGCCAGAACTCGGCCAGAGGATCGGGTCGGGGGAGAAGCTCAGCCCCGAAGATCGAGAGCTGCTCCTCGCAACCTTCAAAGATGCCCTCGGTGGGTGAGAGGCGGATTTTGGAAGCGGATTTAGGAAGCGGGCTTGGGAGGCGATCATGGAAGAGCTCGAACGGGTTAAGAGGAAGATCAAGAATGCGGAGGAGCTCCAGTCGGTGGTCAAGATAATGAAGGCCATCAGCTCGACTAACATCCGCGAATATGAGCGGGCGGTCGAGTCTCTCGCCGAGTACTCCAGGTCCATCGAGATGGGGCTTTCTGTGGTGATGATGAACCAGAGGAGAATTCCGGCCCCGTTTCCCTCCGGAAAGGGGAAAGGAAAGGGCGAGGTTCTGGGGGCGGTGATCTTCGGATCCGAGCAGGGGCTCTGCGGCAAGTTCAACGAGCAGATCGCAATCTTTGCCCTCGGCGAACTGGCCGAGATGGGCTACGACGACGAAGAGACGAGGGCCGTGGCGGTGGGCGAGCGGGTCATCGGCCACCTAGAAGATGGGGGCCTATCGATCGAGGCGCAGTTCTCCTTCTCGGGAGACTTTCTCGGCATAAGCGAGGTGATGGCGGAGGTTTTAGTCAAGATCGAGGAGTGGCGGATCGAGGGTGGCCTCGATCGGATCGTCCTCTTCTACAACAGGCCGGAGTCGGGACCGATGGCGACCTTCCGCCCGTCCATGGCCCGCCTCCTCCCCCTTGACACCGAGTGGCTGAAGGGCCTCGCCGAGAGGAGATGGCCCTCCCGGTCCCTGCCCACCTTCTCCATGGACCCGGATAGGCTCTTCTCCTCCCTCGTCCGGGAGCATATCTTCTCCTCCCTCTACCGGGCCTTTGTAGAGTCGCTGGCAAGCGAGAACGCCAGCAGGCTCTCGTCGATGCAGGCGGCGGAGAGGAACATCGAGGAGCACCTCAACGAGCTTTCCGGCCAGTATCGGAAAAGGCGTCAGGAGGCGATCTCCTCGGAGATGCAGGACGTGCTGGTGGGGTTTGAGGCTCTGATGGGAGAGGGGAGGAGGGGATAGAGTTCTATTACTTTTCTGAGGATTGTAATCCGTCGCCAGACCGTTTGAGTTTCTCTCGCAAGGCTCAGGATCGGGCCCTCCTGGGAAATTTTGCCTCTGCCCGGCGCGGGGTCATCTCGGGCCGATAGCACAGAACTTAATTATCTGAACTGAGATAGGAAAGGCGGCGAGGTCGGCAGAGATGGCGGTTCCAGATTTTCAAAGCTTTTTGTTTCCGCTCTTGAAGGCGTTGGGAGACGGAGAAGAGCACAGCCTTCATGAGGTCATAGAAACTTTGGCGGATAAATTTGAGCTGACCGATGAAGAGAGGCGCGAACTTCTTCCTAGCGGAAGACAGGCCAAGTTCGACAACAGAGTAGGTTGGGCCAGAACATACCTTAAAAAGGCCGGACTTCTGGAGAGCACGGGAAGGGGTAAGTTCCGGATAAAGGATCGTGGTCGTGCAGTCTTGAGAGAAAACCCTCAGGATATCAACGTCAAGTATCTGAAGCAATTTCCCGAATTCCTGGAGTTTCACGGTGGGTCCTCCAAAGATGACGACAACGATCTTAATGACGATGCCACCGACAAGACTCGAACACCTGAAGAGATCTTAGAAATCGGCTATCAGAACCTAAGAAGGGATTTAGCCCAAGATCTTCTTGACCGGATAATGGGATGCTCTCCCGACTTTTTCGAGAAGCTTGTGGTGGACCTGCTCGTCTCCATGGGCTACGGCGGTTCCCGAAAGGACGCTGGTGAAGCCGTTGGCAGGAGCGGCGACGGCGGCATTGACGGCATCATCAAAGAAGATAAACTCGGCCTCGACGCCGTCTACATCCAGGCCAAGAGATGGGAGGGAACGGTGGGAAGGCCGACGGTCCAGGCCTTTGCCGGTAGCCTGATGGGCAACAGGGCCGGAAAAGGTGTTATGATCACGACCTCCCAGTTCTCAAAAGATGCGAAAGATTACGTCAGGACCATTCAGCAGCCAAAGATCGTCCTGATCGATGGGGAGCAGCTCGCCCGGTTCATGATAGATCACGACATCGGCGTCGCCGACGTCGCAACTTATAGGGTTAAGAGGGTAGATCTGGACTACTTTGGAGAAGAGTGAATTAACGATTCGCCGCAGCTTTTGCGGCGATGAACTCCCGGATCAGTTTTGCGCCCAGGGCCGCCGTTTGGCCTCCGTCGAACGCGGGCGCGATCTCGTTGACGTCCAGGCCGACCGCCTTGGGGGCGATGCACTCGACAACGTGCCGAACGTCCCAGGAGGATAGGCCGAAGGGCTCGGGGTTTCCTACTCCCGGAGCGTAGGCGGGGTCGATGGCGTCGAAGTCGATGGAGAGGTAGATCTCCTCGCACCCCACCTCTTTCAGGACGTCTTTCAGAACCGCCTCGATTCCCCTCTCGTGCACCTCATCGCTGGAGTGGTAATTGACGCCGTGCTCCTCAGCGTAGATGTACTCCTTCATGTCGCCGGATCTGATCCCTATGGAGGCGTATCCTGCTACTCCGTCGGTCTCGAGGATGTGGCGGCTGGCGCAGGCGTGGCTCAGCTTTGTACCGCCGTACTCTTCTCTCAAGTCGAAGTGAGCATCCAGAACGATGACGCCGATCTCTCCGTGCCGCCGGGCCACCTCGGCGACGATGGGCGGGGCGATGGAGTGCTCCCCGCCGATGAATATCGGGATGGCCTTCTCGGGGATGAAGGCGAAGCTGTCCCGGATCGTCTCCCTGGCGTAGGCGGGGTCGGCTCCCAGGTCGAGGTTTCCGAGATCACTGACGTTGATATCTCTAAAATCGATCCTGTGCCGATGAACGTAAGTCTCGAAGTTGTAAGACGCCCGCCGCACGGCGTCTGGACCCTCCCGAGTCCCGGACCTAAAAGACGTGGTGGCATCGAAGGGAGCCCCCACGATCACAAACTCCGCCTCCTCGGGGTCGGCGTTGGCGTCCGCAAAATTGGATATGTTGAACATTCAGGTTAACGCATGTCCATCTTGGTCTTGCCCATGACGAGCAAGTAGGAGACTTCCTTCCCCTCTTCCAGCTTTGATCGGTCGTCCTCGGTGATGGGAACGTCTATGGTGCCGTAGTCGCCCAGATCCATAAGCTGGGCCGAATTCTCGCCTATCGTCAGAACCTGCCCGGACTTCCTCTCCACGATCGGAACGTATACCTTGGCCGTGACCGGCTGGACGATGGACCTCTTCTGACCGTCGAAGATCCCGACCGCGTCCACCCTCGCCTTGGCGGCGCCGTGCTTTCCCGGCTTGGACTTTGCTATGCTCTTGATGACGCACGGCTCGTCGTCGATGATAACGTACCTTCCTTCCTTCAGCTCTCTCGTCTCCACCTGCTCTTTCATCTCGTCACCTTCCCGACGAATAACGTAGCTCCTATTTAAAGAATTTCTCTCATCCTCTCCAGAGCTGTTTTTATATCGGCCATGGCGGCGGCATAAGAGATCCTGATGTGATCTTTGGCCACAGAGCCGAAGGCAGATCCCGGAACCGTCACCACGCCCCCTTTGATCAGCCGGGCAGCGACGTCGTTTCCGTCCCCCACCTTCGGGAAGGCGTAGAACGCCCCCTGGGGCGTTGCGATATCGATCCCCATCGATCGGAGACCCTCGATGAGAACGTCCCTCCTCTTCTGAAACTCGCCCTTCATCTCCTGGACGCATTCCTGGGGACCGCTGACGGCGGCCAGAGCCGCCCTCTGGGATATGGAAGAGGCGCAGGCCTGGACGTACTGATGGACCTTGAGCATGTTCTCCAGAGCTTCGCTCCTAGCCGCCAGGTAGCCGAGCCTCCAGCCGGTCATGGCGTAGGTCTTGGAGACGGCGTTGATGGTGATGACGTTGTCGGAGTAGAGGGCGGGGCTTGCGTGCTCGCCCTCATAGATGAAGTGCTCGTAGACCTCGTCGGATATTAGGGCGAAGTCGTGGTCCTCGGCCAGCTCCGCCAGGGCCCGCAGCTCCTCTCTCGTCTGGACTGATCCGGTGGGGTTGTTGGGGGAGTTGACCACAAGGGCCCTCGTCCTCGGCGTGATCCTCTCGGCGACGGCCTCGGGGGTGAGGTGGAACCTCTCGTCCATGGGAACGGCGACGGGCCGCCCATTTGCCACCCGAGCGAGGGCCGCATAGGAGACGAAGCCGGGGTCGCCCATGAGGACCTCATCGTCCTTCTCGACGACGGCGGCTATGGCGAGGAAGAGCGCTTCGCTGGCGCCGCTGGTGACCATGATCTCGCTTGGTGCATAGTCGAGGCCGTTATCCCGCCTGAACTTCTCCGAGAGGGCCTCCCTCAATTCGGCGGTGCCCAGGTTCATGGTGTAGCCGGTGAAACCCTCCTCGATCGCCTCGATCGCCGCCCTCTTGATGTGCTCGGGGGTGTCGAAGTCGGGCTGGCCAAGGCCCAGGTTTATCGCCCCCGGTCCCGCCCCCTCGAAGCTCTTTCTTATCCCTGAGATGTCGATCTCCTCGACGTGGCTTGCAAACTTCATCCGTCAGGACCTCCTTATCCGCCCCTTTGGACTGGGGAGATAAAAATAGTTAAGCCCGATAGGAGGCGCTGCCCCTGAGACGAAAGGTGCCTGCTCAAAGCTGGAATGAGCCGATTTCGGATCGACATATTTAAAAAGTTTGAGAATATAAAACCACTCCGAGGTGATTGTAGATGAAGATAAGCGCGCGAAACGTCCTTCGGGGCAAAGTCAAATCGGTAACCTTCGGCATGATAAGCGCGGAAGTGGTGGTGGAGCTGTCCGGCGGCGACGAGATCGTCTCCGTGATCACGAAGAGGTCCGCCGAGGAGTTGGGGCTCGCTGAGGGCAAAGAGGTCTCGGTGGTGATCAAGGCGACAAACGTCATGATAGGCCTGGAGTGATGCCTGCAGGCTGCCGTTTTCGCCGCTCCATCGAATCGATGGCGATGAGGAAGCCAATGGCCCTCTCGGTGAGAGGATACCTTCCCACCAGCTCCTTGAACCTCCGGTTGTGGCTAGGCTCCAGGAGGTGGGCCAGCTCGTGAACGACGACGTAGTCCTCGACCCACTGGGGCGCCTCCCTCATCCGGGAGCTGATCCTGATCGTCCCGTCATCGATGGTGCAGCTCCCAAACCTCTTCATCTGCCGGTCCGAATAGCTTATCGACTTCCAGCTCAGGGCGCGGTCGAAGTACTTCTGGTTCAGGTGTTCTGCCCTCCTCTCCAGGTGGGCGTCATCTCTCGGCCCCATCCTCTGCTCCATCCGCGCCTTGAGGCTTGATACGTGCTCGGCCAGCTCCCGCTCTGAGATCGATGCTGGCGCCATAATTACCAGGGCACCGTCCACCATCCGGGCCTGGACCGTCTTCTTCCGCCGGGTCGACCTCTTGACGATAACTTCCATCCCTACATCTCCACTAATCGGTCGATGTTATAATATGAATTTCTTTCGGAGAGGTGGCATCTTTTGAGGGCGTGCGAAGCCCGTAAAGAGATCCAGGAAGATTTGCAATATGGGCGCCTGTAGCTGGGGCCCATCAGCCTAACCGAAAGCGGCTCCTATCCAGGAGCCTACGAGGTCGGTGGCAATTACTACCACCACCAGGATCAAAAGGTGCTCTCCCGCCACCTTCCAGGGTTCCTTATCCTGCTCTCTCGCCAGGAATATGCTCAGAACCCCCAGAACGAAAAAGCCCCATATCAGGCTTACAACCACTGCCATGGTGAGATCGAAGAGGAGGACCGGCACTATGAAGGTCGTTGCCACCAGGAACTTGGACGCGAAGGTGAAGATCGTCGACTCCCAGACCTCTCGGGTCGAATGGGCGTTTTCAGCCTCCTCGGAGATGTGTATACCAAGAGCGTCGGAGAAGGCATCGGCAACGGCTATGGTCAGTATTCCGCCGATCACCGCAAGCTTCGAGCCCGTGCCGGAGTTGAGGCCCACCATCAGCCCCAGGGTGGTGATGATCCCCGAGGTTAGCCCGAAGCAGAACCCCGTCTTCAAAGACTTCTTCATGCCCTCGCCTAAACTCCTCAGATTTTGAGAATAATCGTAGCTGTAGCAATTATAGCTTTAGCAATTATAGCTGTTGCAAGAACCCTATTTCCGAAAGCAAAGTTTCCGGATTACGTTTCACTCAGTCTTTCGCCGCGATTGAGCCTGCCCTCTAGGATATTCACCAATATTAGCTCTTTTCTGATCTGAATGCCGAAAGCTACTTCTACTATTAAATGAGAATATGTTTTCCTGCAGGTGTTTTGTCCCACGAATATACGAGGCGGATGAAAATGAAAAATTACATCATGTTGACCACCCTCACCGAAGAGGGGAGCAGGACGGTGAAGAATCAACCGGAGAGGATATTGCAGGTGAACAAGGCGGTGGAGAGCTGGGGCGCGAAGATCGTCAGCCAGTACGCCCTCTTCGGACCCTACGACTTTCTGACCCTCCTCCAGGCAGATGACGATATGACCATCCTCAAGATCGCAGCAGAGCTCGGCTCGAGGGGAACCCTCAAGACCATGACTTTGCCGGCAGTCCCCATCGAAGAGTTCGTCAAGGGGATTTCTGAGTGATCTCCAACAAATGCTAAAAATTCGGCATCATCTGGGCGGGCTGGCAGAGATCCCATGCAGTTGCCGCCCAGATTGGATAAACGGAAAGGAAAGTGCCTGACGTCACCGTCACGCCGTCAGGAGAGCTTCTCTCCCCTTCCCGACCTTTATGACCTCTTCTTAACATTTCATACTATTTGTGAAAATATCTCAAACAGATACAAATCGTCTCGCCCAAAATAAACCCTAGAGGTGCTGAGACGTGGAAGTTTTAGAGGAGAGACTTTATAAAGGGGCATCCGAGATCGACGAAGTCTTCGGGGTCGTATCGAGTATCGTCTTCGGCCCCAGCTTCGATTGGGAGATTTCAGACTCGGCCGAAGATAAGCTGGTTATGAAGATCACCGGATGCCCCCTATTGAAGGAAGCGAAGGGGAAGGGACAAGATCCTGAGAAGCTGTCAGAAGCCTGTCAGGCCTACTGCAGATCCGCAGTGGAGAACCTCAACCCCAGGTGCAATCAGGTGTACACCAAGAGGATGTGTTCCGGGGACGGCTACTGCGAAAACGTGATCTTCATCAGAGGATAGGCCGGAAAACTCCGAGCCAAACCGCCAGAACCTAAAAAGTGAAGGGTCGAAAACCTGGGGGCTTTCGACCTGACCCTATTCTAGAAGATATTTCAGCCGTTCTGTCGAGCGTATACATACCAGTAGAGTGCGCCCACAAAGAGGCCGCCGCCTACGATGTTCCCCAGAGTCACCGGAATCAGGTTGACGGTGAAGAACTGAGCCCAGGTGACGTTGGCCCCGTACATTATCCCCGAGGGGATGAAGAACATGTTGGCGACGCTGTGCTCGAATCCAATGGCCACGAAGGCCATGATCGGAAACCATATCCCCAAAACCTTGCTCACCACGTCGTCGGAGGCGATGGCAAGCCAGACCGATAGGCAGACGAGCCAGTTGCATCCGACGCCCTTGAAGAAGAGGGGCCAGAAGCCCTGGGAGACCTTCGCCTCGGCTATGCCGTTGATGGTCCCAAGCCACGGATCGGCGGCCAAAAGGCCCGTCAGATAGGTGAGGAAGAAGACCACGAAAATCGAGCCTATGAAATTTCCGAGGTAAGATACCGTCCAGTTTCGAGCGAGCCCCGACCAAGAGGCTTTCTTGGAGAGGACCGCAGGGATGCAGCAGGCGGTATTGCCGGTAAAGAGCTCTGCACCGGCCACCACCACCAGAATGAGTCCTACCGGGAAGACCGCACCGAAGATGAACTTCTGCAAACCAGGGTTGTCCGCCCGGAGGCCGGGAACTCCGCCGCCAACGATCACCGCCAAAAGCCCGCCAAAAGCGATGAAAGCGCCGGCCAAAAATCCCAGCGTCAGAAGCGGTCCGAAGGCCATCTCGATCTTGTTACATCCGATGTTGTCGACCGAGCAGGTCGTCTCTTTTGGTGATTTGAATCCCATCTATCTTTCTCCCTAGAATCTTTGCGAAAAGTGAATCGATGGCGGCGTCCCCGCACGCCGCCACATTTCGACCTGACCAGAGGGGCCCGGAGATGAGCCCTCTGTCGGGATCGGGCGGAGAACGCCAGCCAGGAGGGTCCGTCAGCGGTTCCAAGGGCCATCCTCTCGGAGCCAATGATCGATATCCTCGGCGGCCTTCTTTCCGGCGCCCATGGCGCTGATGACGGTGGCCCCTCCAGTGGTTATGTCCCCCCCGGCCCAGACCCCATCCCGGGTGGTTCTGCCGTCGTCGTCCACCACCAGGGTGCCCCATTTGGTGGTCTCAAGCCCAGGAGTGTTCCCCGGAACCAGAGGGTTGGGGATGGTGCCCACAGCTATGATGACGGTGTCCACGTCCACCATGTGCTCTGACCCCTTCTCGGCCACGGGCCTCCGCCTTCCGCTGGCGTCCGGCTCGCCCAGAACCATATTCACCACCTCCATCCTCTCGACCCGCCCTCGGTCGTCTGCTACGAATCGGGTGGGGTTTGTCAAAAAGTCGAAGATCACGCCCTCCTCCTTGGCGTTCTCGATCTCCTCGAGCCTCGCCGGCATCTCCGCCTCGGATCTGCGGTAGACTACGTGGACCTCCTCTGCCCCAAGCCTGACGGCACATCGAGCGGCGTCCATGGCCACGTTTCCTCCACCCACCACCGCCACCCGTTTGCCCTGCCGGATGGGTGTGTCATACTTTGGAAACTGGTAGGCCTTCATCAGGTTGACCCGGGTGAGATACTCGTTGGCGGAGTAGACCCCGTTGAGGTTTTCGCCGGGAATGTTGAGAAATCGGGGAGCTCCCGCCCCGATCCCCAGAAATACGGCATCAAAACCGTTATTCAAAAGCTCATCAACCTGGACCAGCCTCCCGACGACGGAGTCCAGCTCGAACTCGACGCCCAGGGTCTTGACGTAATCCACCTCCGACCGGACGATATCCTTGGGCAGCCTGAACTCGGGGATACCGTAGATCAAAACCCCTCCGGCGTCGTGGAGCGCTTCAAAGACCGTGACCTTGTGGCCCCTCTTGGCCAGATCTGCAGCACAGGTGAGGCCAGCAGGCCCTGCCCCTACGACGGCAACTTTTTTTCCGGTGGGTGGTTGGACCGCCGAAGGTCTGCCCTTACCTTCCTCCTCCAGGTGGGTGGGCTTCTCCGAAAGGTCCTGCCTTGACTCCCAGTCTGCCACGAACCTCTCCAGACGACCGATGGCGATTGGTGCGCCCTTCTTCTCCAGAACGCATCGGCTCTCGCACTGGACCTCCTGGGGGCATACCCTTCCACAGATGCCGGGCAGGCTGTTTTTTGCCTTGATTATCCTGACCGCATCCTCCATCTCGCCGTCCCGTATAGCCCGTATAAAATTGGGGATGTCTATTCCCACAGGACAGCCTTCCATGCATCTGGGCTTCTTGCACTGCAGGCACCTTTTTGCCTCTTCGATCGCCTGTTCTTCGGAATAGCCACAAGCCACCTCGAGGAAGTTATGACGTCTCTCCTCGGGAGACTGTTTGGGCATGGAAACCCGATTTAAGTTCAGCTTTTTATTCTTACCAGACATCGTATCCCGCTCGACTGTGGTTTTGCTGCCTTTTCGGATGATCCCGTGCTGCTTATCGTCAAAGTTCGAGGCAATAGCCCGAAGCTGCGTGGCCATTACAGTTGCGTCCATCCCCTTCTTCGACGGTGACTGCTCGTCATCGATATTTTTCCTGTAATGGACAGTGGCATTCAACCTATGCCTCGATATTTAAATCTTTTCGGTTTTTCGGTTTTTCGCCTCTGCTGATCGAATCAAGCCCAGTAGCATATTTTTGACAATCAGCCATATTTTCATCTCATCAGATGGGACTTCCTGGCTCGTCCTTTATAGGTGCTTCTGCCCTTCGGAACGTTTTGAGAGACATATTCGCACTTGGGCGGACAGTACCTTCCTATTCACTCATACATAAACTCTCCCATCCAGGAGCGCCAAGCCCCATTTGTTTCAAATATCGGCCGAGACGTCCATTTTTCGTCGGAAATTAGAGCAATCTTGAAATATGACTATGAAGCTCCTAAAACAAAGCGGTGGTGAAAGTGGAGGAGATCGCACTAACCATTGATGGACGAAAGGTCAGGACTCAGAAGGGATCCACAGTTCTCGAAGCGGCCCGGCAGGCCGGCATCTACATACCCGCCTTATGCGACCATCCAGACCTGTCGCCCATCGGCTCATGTAAGCTCTGCATCGTCGAGATAGAGGGTCAGAACGTCTATCCCACCTCCTGCACCACCCTCGCAGAAGAGGGGATGGTGGTGAGGACGAAGACGGAAGAGCTCCAGGAGATGCGGCGGAACACCCTGGAGATACTCCTCGCCCTGACCAACCACCCGACAAGCTGTCTCTTCTGCGATCGCAAAGATGAGTGCACCGACCTTCGGGAATGCATGAGAAAGTTCCCCCTCACGGTGGGGTGTAAGTACTGTCCCAACGACGGTGAATGCGAGCTCCAGGACGCGGTGAAATATACGGGCCTGGAGAGGATAAGATACTCCACCACTTACCGCAACCTTCCGGTCCAGAGGGAGCCGTTCTTCGACCGCGACTACAACCTCTGCATCCTCTGCAGCCGATGCGTCAGGACCTGCAAAGAGGTCAGGGGCGAAAACGTCCTCTCCTTCGATGTTAACTATCATAAGCAACATGCCATCGGGCCGATATCGCTGACCGAGTCGGACTGCAAGTTCTGTGGCGCCTGCGTTGACGTCTGTCCCACCGGGGCCCTCTACGCCCGATCCGAGAGGTGGGGAAGGCCCAGCAGTTCCGTCGTCACCACATGCCCCTTCTGCGGCGTTGGCTGCGTGATGGAGATCGGCGTTCTGGACGGCCACATAGTCAGGGTTCGAGGGAAAAGGGGCGAGACGCCGAACAACGGTCAGCTCTGCGTCAAAGGGCGGTTCGGCCTCGATTTCGTCGAGAGTCCCGAGAGGCTGAAGACGCCCCTGATTCGAAAGGACGGCCGGCTCGTCCCCGCCAGCTGGGATGAGGCGATGGCCCTCATCGTCGAAAAGTTCTCTTGCTTTAAAGGCGACCGTTTTGCCCTCATCTCCTCCGCCAAATGCACCAACGAGGAGAACTACCTGGCCCAGAAGCTCTCTCGTCTGGTGATGGAGACTAACAACGTCGACCACTGTGCCCGGCTCTGTCACGCCTCCACCGTCGCCGCCCTTGCCGCGGCGTTCGGGAGCGGGGCCATGACCAACTCCATCGAGGAGCTGAAGGACTCAGGCTGCATATTCATCACTGGATCTAACACCACAGAGCAGCATCCGGTGATCGCCCTCAAGATCAAAGAGGCGAAGAAGAGGGGCGCGAAGATCATTGTGGCCAACCCTCGATGGATCGAGCTCTGCAAGCTCGCTGACATCTGGCTGAGGCAGCAGCCTGGCACGGACGTCCCCCTGATCCTGGGGATGTGCAAGGTGATTTTAGAGGAGAGCCTCATCGACGATGGGTTCATCGAGGAGCGGTGTGAAGGGTTTGAAGAGTTCAGAGATTCTCTCGCCGATGTATCACTGGAGGAGGTCGCCGAGATCACCGGCGTGGAGAAGGAATTGATAAGAGAGGCGGCCCAGGTTTATGCCCAAAACGGCCCCTCATCCATAGTCTACTCCATGGGCATAACCCAGCACTCTCACGGCACAGACAACATCCTATCCCTCGCAAACCTGGCCATGATGACCGGAAACCTGGGCAAGCCCGCGAGCGGCATAAATCCCCTCCGGGGCCAAAACAACGTCCAGGGGGCCTGCGACATGGGGGCCCTTCCGAACGTCTTCCCAGGCTACCAGGCGGTGACAAATGAAGAGCTGAGGAAAAAGTTCGAGGATAAATGGGGCAAAAAGCTTCCAGAAAAGCCGGGTCTGACCCTGATGGAGATCTTCAACGCAGTCCACGATGGCGATATCGACGCCATGTACATCATCGGCGAGAACCCCCGGATCAGCGACCCCGACGCGACCCACGTGACCGAGGCCCTGGAGAAGCTGGACTTTTTGGTGGTCCAGGAGATATTCCTCTCAGAGACAGCTAGCCTTGCAGACGTGGTCTTGCCCGCCACCTCCTTTGCAGAGAAGGACGGGACTTTCACCAATACGGAACGGCGAGTTCAGCGGGTGAGAAAGGTGCTGGAGCCCGTCGGTGACGCCAAAGCCGACTGGATGATCATCTCCGAGATCGGGAGGCGGATGGGCTATGAAGAGCAGTTCTCCTACTCAGACCCCTCGGAGATCATGGACGAGATCGCCTCCCTCACCCCCAGCTATGGGGGGATAAGCTATGGGAGGATCGAGGAGGTCGGACTTCAGTGGCCCTGCCCGAATAGGGATCATCCCGGAACCCCTTACCTTCACAAAGATGGGTTCACAAGAGGAAAGGGCGCCTTCTCTGTGGTTATGTACCGGCCATCCATGGAGCTTCCCGACGATGAGTATCCCTTCATCCTTACTACAGGCAGGATCCTCTGTCACTTCCACACCGGCACCATGACCAGGAAGGTGCCCGGGCTGAATTACCTCAGGAATGAAGAGCTGGTGGAGATCAACCCAGAGGACGGGCGAGCCCTGGGGATAGAGGACGGAGATCTGGTGGAGGTGGCCTCGAGGAGGGGTACCGTCAGGGCGAAGGCCAAAATAACGGAGAAGTCGTCGGAGGGGGTGGCCTTCATGACCTTCCACTTCGCTGAGACGCCGACCAACGTCCTCACCAACCCCGCCCTCGATCCCGTGGCCAAGATCCCCGAGTTGAAGGTCTGTGCCGTAAAGCTCAGCAAAGCGGGTGGTGATTAAAGATGTATCAGATAGTGGAGAAGGAAGTTTTAGTCCCCAACATCATCTACCTCAAGATAAAAGCGCCCAAGATCGCTAAAGTCGCTCTCCCCGGCCAGTTTGTGATCATCAGGGTGGACGAGACGGGCGAGAGGATGCCCATGGGGCTTGCGGGCTGGGACGCTGAGGAAGGCACCATCGATATCGTCTTCTACGTCCTCGGAACCAGTACCATGAAGCTCGGCACACTGAGGGAGGGCGACTCCATAATGAACCTGGCAGGTCCTCTGGGCAAACCAACGGAGATCGAGAACTTCGGGACGGTCATCTGCGCCTGTGGCTGTTTCGGCATCGGGCCCACCATGCCTCTCATAAAGGCGCTAAAAGAGGCCGGAAACTATGTCATAACCGTCGTGGAGGGGCGGAGCCGGGAGTTCATCTTCTGGGTGGATAAGTTGAGGGCCGAAAGCGACGAGCTTCACATCCTCGCAGGAAGCGGCGGCTGCGGCGAGGAGGGGTGGACAAACGACTTCATATCTCGATACCTGGAGGAGGGGAAGAAGGTCGATCGGATCTTCGTCCACGGCTGTCCTTTCATGATGATGGAGACCTCAAAGGCCAGCAAGCCTTACGGCGTCAAGACGATCGTCAGCCTCACGCCGCTGATGGTCGACGGGACCGGGATGTGCGGCGCTTGTCGGGTCGAGGTGGGGGGCGAGACCAAGTTCGCCTGTGTCGACGGCCCGGACTTCGACGGCCACGAAGTCAACTGGGAGACCCTGGCCCTCCGGCTCCGCCAGTTCATCCCCGAGGAGGATAGATCTGCCATGCTCTGGGAGAGGGATAACTGGCACAAGCTGGTGGAGACTTCGCCTCAGGCCTTCAACCCCACCCTGGGCAGAGGGGAGGGGAAAGAGAAGAAGAAGGCGACTTCGAGCTAGATGCCAAGTTTGGGAGAAGGATCCTCCTTCTCCGAAATCCGCCGGGTCTTAGCTCCAGATGGTTTAAAATCGCTAATTAACCGTTTATCTGACCAGCTCTATCATCGAGGCGAACTTGTGAGGTGAAGCCGCTGCCGTCTCCACGTCGGCGATGATGCCCCGACTTTCTGCATCGTCGAGATAAAACCAGGCAGCTTCTTCCAGGTTGTCGAGGGCCTCCTCGGGCGTAGCGCCAAAGCTTGAGATCCCCAGCTCGGGACATTTCGAGATGTAAGCTCGATCTCCTTCCCATATCTCAGCAGTGAGGTTCAGTTTCATATCTATCGTTCCTCCAGGGCTAACTTTCACGGTTATTGGCATGTTTCCTCTCTTTATATATCCCTTATCCATTTGCTGTCAATTTTCTGCTTTGGCGGTGCATTCTGGGGGGAAAAGGATATATTTACCTCAAAAGGCAGGTTCTTTCCTTCTAGCGGATCGGCGCGAAAGTCGGAATCTCCGGGTAGATCCAGGATTATTCGAAGAGGATCGCCGTCCTGTAACTTCAATCGCTCTAAAAAAGAGATGATGAATGGGAAGGGCTACAGCGCCCTCCCAGTCGCTTCTTAAGCCCTTTGGATTGGAGAATAGAGCAGACGAACTGGATCTCAGGCCATCTTGATCCAGCCGCGCATCTTCATCGCCTCGACGACGCGGTTGACGGCGACGACGTAAGCTGCCTGCCGCATGTTTATGTTGTAGGCCCTGGAGGTGTCGAGGACGGTGTGATAGGCCCGGGTCATCCTGTCGTCCAGTCGCTTGTAGACGTCTTCAACGTCCCAGCAGTACCGATCGATGTTCTGGACCATCTCGAAGTAGGAGACAGTGACGCCGCCGGCGTTGCAGAGGAAGTCGGGGATGACGTGAACGCCATTTTTGAAGAGGATCTCGTCCGCCTCGGGGGTCGTCGGTCCATTGGCCAGCTCTGCGATGATCTTGGCCTTGACGTTGGGCGCGTTCTTTTTGGTGATGACGTTCTCGAGGGCTGCGGTGATCAGTATGTCCACGTCGAGCTCGATCAGCTCTTCGTTGGAGATCTTCTGGGTCGTCTCTCTGGGGGAGTTGGTCACCGTTTTGGTGTCCTTCTTGATGTTGCAGGCGAGCTCGAGGTCGAGGCCGTCCTTGTTGTATATGCCGCCCTTGGAGTCGCTGATCGCCACCACCTTGGAGCCGAAGAGGTCTCTGACCAGAAATCCAGCATGGCATCCGGCGTTCCCGTAACCCTGGATGGCGACGGTGGCCTTGGAGAGGTCTATGCCCAGCTCCTTTGCCGCCTCCCTTATGGTGTACATGCCGCCTCGGGCGGTTGCGTCGTCACGACCGCAGGAGCCGCCTATGCAGACCGGCTTGCCGGTGATGCAGCCGAACTCGTTGCTTCCAGTGATCTTTGAGTACTCGTCCATCATCCAGGCCATGATCTGGGGGGTGGTGTAGACGTCAGGGGCCGGGACGTCCTTGTTCGGACCGATGAACTGCCATATCTGGTCGATGTATCCCCTGCTCAGGCGTTCCAGCTCGTTTTCAGAGAGCTCTTTGGGGTTGCAGATCACACCGCCCTTTCCTCCGCCGAGGGGGAGGTCGAGAAGAGAGCACTTCCAGGTCATCCATGCGGCCAGGGCTCTCACGGTGTCGACCGTCTCTTCAGGGTGGAACCTGATCCCGCCCTTCGTCGGCCCCTTGGCGTCGTTGTACTGGACTCGGAAACCCTTGAAGACCTTCGTTCTTCCGTCGTCCATGCGGACTGGAACGGATACGTGGAGTTCACGCATTGGGTTTCGGAGTACCTCGCGCACATCGTCATTTAACTTCAATATTTTCGCACAGTTGTCCAGCTGCTCTTGAGCTATCTCAAATGGGTTGAGTTCTGCCATCCCTTTATCACCCTTCTTGGCTTCTACCAAAAACTCGATCACGATGAGTTCGGAGGAAGCTCATGTCAGCATCGCCTAGTTAAGTCTTATGAGTTACATTTATTTATGACGAAATGAACTATGGTGGCCGGATTTTGGTATTTAAACATTTCTGAGAGGGGCTGCGCAGAACATGCCCCAAAACTGTAATTAAATTTTGATTAATATTGATTCTATTTCTGTCAGATACTGATTAAAAATAGTGCAAAATTTGGCATGTATACATCCTCAGTTATTTTTAGAATTTTAAGTGAACCCTGCTTCGCCGAAATATTCGAAGAAGGGATAGGATGGGCTCAACGCCGCTAAAAATGTCGGAAACTCGATTTATATATGGCGAACTTCGATCTCAAGTGGCGCCTTTTTGTGACTGGACAGTGCCCCAAAAATTGCATATTTTTTCTGAGTTGAATGGTCTATCAAGATGGTTTATTGGTGTATGTGCCATATAGTGCACATACACCCTTGCTGTGGGCACGGCAAACTAAAGCCGCCCCTTAATCGGTTCAGAGACCCTTCCACCCTCAGCCGTCCAGGATTCCCTCGGCTACGTCCCTGTAAGCGTCCATGACGTAGGCGATGCCCGAGACCTTCGCAGCCTCTTCAGTGAGGGCCATAATGTCATCTCTGGAAATGGTCTTCAGGTTGAAGTTCCTGCTTCCGGCCATAAGCTGCTGCAGGCCGATCTGGAACCTCTGGGCGTAGGTGTAGATGCCCATCGCTCCCAGGGGGATCTTCTCGACGTCTCCTCCGTACTTCTCGGCCAGCTCCTCGTAGGTGACGAATAGCTGCTTGGCAGTGGTTCCGTACTTGGAGACGGACTTTGGAAGCTCTCCCGCCCCGATCCACTTCTGGATGTTCTTTCCCACCATCCCCGGGATCATGAGGGCTCTGCCCATGCAGACCGCCTTGAAGTAGGGCGCGCCCATGGCGATCGCCTTGAAGACGCCGTCCTCAGAGGAGAAGCCTCCCGCCATGGCCAGGTCGGGGACCCTCATGCCCTTCTTATGGAGCTTCTCTGCAAACTCGTAGGCCAGGGACTGGAGGTAAAAGGTGGGGATACCCCACTCGTTCATCATCGGCCAGGGGCTCATCCCCGTGCCTCCGGGGGCGCCGTCGATGGTGAGAAGGTCGATCTTCGCCTCCGACCCGTAGCGGAGGGCCATGGCGAGCTCAGCCATGGAGTAGGCGCCGGTCTTGAGGGTGATCCTCTTGTATCCCAGGTCTCTGAGCCTGTCGACCTCTTCAAGGAAGCTCTCCTTGGTGACGAAACCGAGACGGGAGTGTCTCTCAAACTCCTTGATGGCACCATCCTTGAAGGCCTGTTGGACGTCCTTTTTGGAGGGGTCGGGTCTCACTATGTATCCCCTCAGTTGCAGCTCAAGGGCCCTTTCTAGGGAACGGACTTTGATCTCTCCTCCGATGCATTTTGCTCCCTGGCCCCACTTCAGCTCCAGGGTGTCCAGCTCGTGCTTTTGGGATACGTACTCTGCGGTTCCGAGCCTGGTGTCCTCGACGTTCATCTGGACCAGGATCTCGCCGTAGCCCTCGTGGAACTGTCTGTAGGTCTCGATCCTCCGGTCCATCTCCGGAGACTTGACGATCTTGCCCTTGCCGTCCAGGACCAATCCTGGGTCGACGCCGCAGACGTTCTCGCCGCAGACGAGGGTGATCCCGGATATGGCGGCACCGATGGCGAAATGCTCCCAGTTGGCCCCGGCGATGTCGGTCGAGCCGAGGGCGCCGGTGAAGATGGGGACCTTCATCTTAACCTTCCTGTCCCATCCGTACTCTGTCTCGGTGTCGACCTCGTGGAATACGGCGGTGTCGGGGTTGCCCTCTACCCCTTCGGGCAGGCCCTTGGCACCGACGGCGTACCCCTGGATGTTTATGTGGGAATAATCAAGGGGATAGTCCTTGTCCGCCCCAGCGGTGATCTCGCCGAAGGGCCCGGGATAGAGGACCTCTCGGCCCCTGAAAGAAGATAACCAGATGTCACAACCGCCCCTGCAGCCGTCGACACATCGGGTGCAGATCCCGGACATCGGGGCGACGTTTCTCGACCGGTTGTAAGTCCCGATCGCTTCATTGGCGTTTGGCTGTCTGAGGTTCATAAAATGCCTCTTTATTATTTTAATCATATCGCATCCAGGCGGGACGCGCCTGGACGGTTTACCCCTCAGACAAGCACTTCCGGCGCCCTATTATATGAAGCTTGCCTCAGCAAGGTATTGCCGGCTTCATCATATAAAATGACACCGCCCGTCTGCGCGAGGGATAATACTAGAATAAAACTGAAGATAGTTAAACATTTGTCTCAATCCATTTTGCCCAAATTGAGCTAAGAATATTCCTGAGGACCTTGGCCGATATCCTGGCCGAAAAGCGGCCTTAATCCCATTTCAAACGGAAGAAAGGCTAATTTGAGCTTCATGAGTCTCTTCTGGAATCTTAAGACACCTTCGCTTTATAAAAGTTCCAAGGTATCACAACTTTCCGTGATCATTACGAAGTTTCCCTCCTAGAAGAAGCCCTTTCGCCCTTGGAGGTATCAAGCCGCTAGTGATGGACCCCCCGGCCTCCTTGAGATGACCGCAGAAGGCCCAGGACTTGGCAGGGTCTGATACGACCGCCTCCTCGAAACGGTGGGCATTCCGTCGTCGAGATCGCCGATCCGAATCGGGACGACGGCCCTTTCGGCCTGAAGCCGAGGTTCGGATGTGGCTCTGAGAGGATGGAGCTCGTAGAAAAGCTGCCGGAAAACCTGGATGATGGTCGAATAGCGATGAAGTACCACCAGGGCGAGGCCCTCAGCGTGAGCCTCATCGCTTCCGGCGACCGGGCCTTCTCCCTGACCATGAACAAGCAGCTCGTCTGTGTCGAGGCGGGCTTCGAGTACCAGGGCGGGATCGTCCCCCCGCCGCTCGGACCGGGAGGAGGAGATCCTGAAGGTCGCGAAGATGGCGGCCTCGGCCCTCGACCTCTCGGGCCGCGCCGGGATCGACCTTGTCGTCGGCGACCTACCCCGGGTCGTGGACGTGAACCCTCGGCCCACCACCTCCATCGTCGGGATCGCAAAAGTGATGCGCGAGGAGCTGGCTGACCTGATTCTGAGGGCAAGGTTTGCGACGCTGCCGGAGAGGGTGACGGTGGAGGGGGAATGCGAGTTCAGGAAAGGGGAACTCGAAGTATTCAGCAGCTAGTTTAAAATATGCCATGGTAATTCTTTATGCTCCCAATCGGGCGGCACATCCCCTTATTTCAAGATCGGTTTGCTAACTAAGTCGTTGACGCGAGATAAAGTGCTCAGATTTCGTTATGGTTTATCCAGGAATGATCACCAGAAGCTGATTTAGTTTCCGATATAGTCTCTGAAAATGTATATTTTATATTGCGACAGCCCCTAAGTGTCAAGTCATCGTAGTTCAGAATTTGGCGCACCAATAGCCAAAGGATTAATTTATATGTTCCTAAATTAGATATTGCTAGGAATGAGATTAATAATATTGGTCAGATCATGTTAGAAGATTTTAGCTATGAAGGAATATGGTGGCTACCAAATAATCCCGAGGATAAAATTACTGGTAATTTAAAGTTTAAATCTGGGAATGGTATTGTTTTAAAATTAACTGGGGTTTTTGGTTGCAGAAAAGGCGTTGTTCTTAAACCTGAAATAATCTTGGGAACAACCACCACCAATGAAAAAATCACATTATTTGAGACAATTGAAACTCATTGGGGACAAAGCGATTCGCTTGGAAATTCGATATTTGTCTGCAATCAAGTGTTTGTTGGAGAGCATTTCAGTAAAAGAGAGGAGATTAAGTTTCATTCAATAAGTATTAATTTTACGTATTTAGAGCAATGGTTATCATCAAAGAGTGTATTTGGTGTGGAATTTGGCGAAGACGAAGATATAGTAACATTTAAGCATCCGAAAAAATATTTAATAAATATAGACTCCATTAATTCTACGTTCTCCACCGGCTATTCGTTCGGGTTTGGAAGAGAATCATGGACAAATGTAAACCTAGATCATAGTTCATATCTAAAAATAACACCAAACGATGTAAAGGATTTAGGATGGTATACGAAAATTGTATTTAATCTAGGGAATTTACTAACGTTACTTATTGGAGTTCCGATTTATACTAAATCCTTAATTGCAGAAGGTGACGAAATGCAACAATTAAAAGAAGCTGGATTTAGCAATAAGGTGAAAATTAAAATATATAGTATTCTACCAGAACCTAGAATCTATCCTGAACTATTTCTGTGGAACATGAGATCTAGATTTCCGAAATTAATTAGTTATCAAGGCAAAGATTATTTTAGCATAATCGTAAATGATTGGTTCGACAAACAAGACGTATTACATCCGGTATATGAAATATTCTCTCGCACAAACTATAATCCTTCAATGTATCCTCATGTAGATTTCTTGAGTTTATTACAAGCTATAGAAGCGTTTCATAGGCGTGTTTATGGAGGCAAATATTTGAGCGATGAGGAATACGAACCTATACGCGAGAAGCTTGTGAACGTGATTCCTGCTAGCATTGAAGATGGTTTTAGAGATAGTCTGAAAAACAAGATAAAATATGGTAATGAGATATCCCTGCGAAAACGATTGTTAGATTTTAGCAGGGTTAAGCCGGTCCCGTGGTTTGAATACATTTTTAAAAATAATGATGAAAAGACAATAAAGATAGTAGATAAAATAGTTAATACTAGGAATTACTTAACACATTATGATAGCGAATCTAAAGGGAAAATATTAGAGCATGATGAACTTATTCGTACAAACGAGAAATTAAAGTTATTTTTGGCGATTTTACTGCTGGAACAAGTACGCGCACCTACTGAAGTATTATTTAATATAGTCCATGCATTGAATAAAGCCGAAGATTATCGCGAAGCAATCAGATCCCAGGAATGAGACTAGTAACTAGATCAACCAATAAATTTTTTATATCAACTGATATAAACGTCCGCCCCGTTTGCTCACAACCAGGCTCAAAGATGAACCTGAAAAAGGACGCCAAATATAATCTTGAGGCTACTGAGAAAGCCGGGGCGCCCTACGGACCGATCTCGGCCCCGCCCCTGGCACGATCCGAATCCAGCCTCCTCGCCGCCCATCCCCGCCGCCGCGCCGATCGGGCGCATCTGAGCCAGCCGCCCCGAAACCCACGCCGCTGGGTCTCCCGGGGCGATCAAGCTCAGGGCGCCCTCGACCCGCTGGCGGCGAGAGGAAGGGCTGAAAGCAGTGATCGCAATGCTGAGGGATGCGACCTTCACCTCCGCCCTTTCAGTAAAATCGGCTCTTATGGCATGTATATTAGCGTCCAAAGACCCGTTTTGTGGCCGGTATGTTCAACCTTAACTCCTGATTAGTAGGGAATATAAATCCTCATAACAGACCCTCTCACACCCACTTAAAGCAATAAAAATATATAGATATTGTATCTATACCTGGGGAATATGGAACAATGGGCAAGGGT
>Ga0272442_10001412_pt1 | contig 36681 bp, 44 predicted proteins | sample SSMForm2O_FD_200262 | JGI IMG/M metagenome (GOLD analysis project Ga0272442, IMG submission 200262) | Marine sediment archaeal communities from Little Sippewissett salt marsh, Falmouth, MA, United States - SSM-Form-2O | ecosystem: Environmental > Aquatic > Marine > Wetlands > Sediment ... | reverse complement strand
ATTATATGCAAGTCCCATCAATACCGACCCATCGGAGCCGGCCATTGAGATAACCGAACCACCGAAATTTATTGAAGATATTTCAGAGCGGCTGGGATTGTTCTATACGACGGGATTCCAGGAAGACCACAAGGCCCTTTCAAACAAGGTTTTTTCCGATGCGGAGTTTGCGGTGCAGGCGGAATATGTGCTTGAGGAACGACTCAATCTACTGGAGTATGCTCTGGAGAATTACGACGACGGTTTGCTGTTCTTTTACTTTTCCAGTACGGATTTGCAGTCGCATATGTTCTGGTGGGACTCGGATGAGAAGCATCCGACACGCTCGGCAAAGGAAGCAAAAAAATATTTTAATCATATTCACGAACTTTACATGAGGCTGGATTCGGTCATCGGCGAAATTCTGAGCCGCTACGGCGAGAAAGCAACTATTTTCGTGATGAGCGACCACGGCTTTGCTAATTTCAAAAGGCAGTTTAATCTCAATAGCTGGCTTCGTGATAACGGTTATATTCAGCCTTTCGACTGCACTTCGTTTTTCCGCGATGTTGACTGGTCCCGGACAAAAGCATACGGCCTGGGTATAAACGGTTTATACCTTAATATAAAAGGCCGTGAACGCGACGGCATTGTAGAGTCTTCGCAGAGGGAAGAACTTATCGTGGAACTGACAAATAAACTCGAAGTTTTCCGTGATACTAACGGCAGACGGGTTATTCGGAAGGTACACCGCAGCGACAAGGCTTACTCCGGTCAGGCAACAGAGTTGGCACCCGATTTGATTATCGGGTACTGCCGGGATTACCGCGCCTCGTGGGCTACATGTCTGGGAGATATGACTGAAGAGATATTACTGGACAACGATTCGGCGTGGGCTGCAGACCATTGCGCCGATGTCTCCGAGGTGCCGGGAGTTTTATTCTGTAATAAACCAATCGGGGCCGAGGGACCGGCACTGGTAGATTTGGCACCGACAATTTTGACAGAATTCGGTGTGGGAATTCCCTCCTCTATGGAGGGCAGGAAGCTTTTTGCGACATAAAGAGAAGTATCAATGGTATTCAATAAGGAACTTTGAAATGGCCAAGATTAAGATTGATTCGAACCTTTTCGAGCGGCTCAAAAAAACGGCCGAGGTTGCAGGCTACAGCAGCGTGGAGGAATTTATCACTCATATAATTGAAAAGGCACTTGCCGAACACGAAGCCGCTGATGAAAGCGACGACAAAATAGCCGACCAGCTTCGCGGACTTGGGTACATCGACTGATGGCTTTTTTGTCTCATATCATAACGTGGATAAACATTTTAACCAATGCTTTGGGGGGGATTCTGTTGTTCTGGGTAGCTTTTGCGCCGGGATGGCTATCTAACACAATAATCTCAGCGGTAGTGGCGGTGCTGTTACTGATTAATTATAAATATACATCCAACCAGGGCGCTCTGGGCCGGGTGAGAGACAATATTAAGGCAGATATGCTTGCTATGAAACTTTTCAAAGACAGCATACTTGTGACTTTACAATCTGTGGGGGGGCTTTTTAAGGGTGCTTTTTTAGTGCTGTTTCATTCGCTTCGCCCGATTCTGGTTATGATAGTTCCCATATCATTACTGGCGGCCCAGCTTGGTTTGTGGTATCAGGCCCGGCCGTTACTGCCGAGAGAAGAAACGGTCGTAACTATGCAGCTCAACGATAAAGTTGAGTCTTCCCTGTTCAATTTTAGTATCGAGCCCACAGATGCGATAGAGGTAACGGCTGGCCCTGTTCAGATATTGAGTAAACATCAAATATGCTGGAAAATCAAGGCTCTCGAAAGCGGATATCACAATATAATTTTCAAGAACGGCCAGGAGCAAATTGAAAAAAAGTTGGCGATTGGGGGCGGTTTTATGCGTTTGAGCGCTGAAAGACCGGGAGGGCACTGGGCCGACATTCTTGTTAATCCTTTAGAAAAGCCTTTTGGCGCCGATTCGATTGTACAGTCAATCAGTATTAATTATCCCGACCGACCAAGTCGAACCAGCGGTACCGACTGGTGGGTGATTTACCTGTTAGTTGCTACGTTTATATTTGCACTGCTTTTTAAGCCGTTTTTGAAAGTCAGGATATAAATACACGGGGGATTTTCATAAAATCCAAAGATTTAATTAGTCCGGGCTTTGTATTACCTCTGATGGAGTTGAAACATAGTATGGCCGGCCTTTTGTATAAAGTTCGAGGAGATTTCGGATACTGCCAGCTAAGTCATTGTGCCCGGAAGCAAGGGCAATTTTCATAGCTTTTTCGGCAGTTTTGACAGCGTCGTTAAAATTGCCGTCGGCTGCATAGGCAGCAGCCAGCGTATTCAACATGACAGAGTCTCGATTAGCGGTAAGTTTGCAGGCTTGTTTAGCCAGCCGAACCGCCTGAACAGGATTTCGAAATCGGACATCTTCATGAGTGGCTTTGACCCAGGCCAGCATGTTGAGGACCTCGGTCCAATCCGGTTTAAATTTTAAGGCCTTCTCCCAGCAATTAAACGCCCGGCTTACTTTGCCCTGATAATAATATGCCTCGCCCAACCTATCAAGCACAACTAGCTGGTTGGGGTCAATTTCGAGCAATTTTTCATAACAAGCGCTCACTTCACTGAATTTTTTCTGTTTGGACAAAACCCAGGCAAGATCAAAATAGGTCTGAAGCATCTCAGGCTTAATCTCTATTGCCTTTTTGAAATGGTCGACAGCCAAATCCAGCTTCTCCTGCCCTGCCATGGTCATTCCAAGATAGCTGTGAATTTCAGCCATCAGCAGCTGTAAGTCTTTTAAGTCCGGCCTGCGAGAAAGTAACGTTTCGCAAAGAGTCTTTGCCTGCTCAAACTTTCTCTGGAAAACAAGCCTCCTGACAATCTGGCCTGAATTAAAAAACCCGATTAAATCTTTTGGGTCTTCTCTGCTCTGGTCGAATTCCACCTCTTTGTCTATTGCACCGACATATCCAAGTGATTCGAGCCGTTTCAAGGTCTTCTCATCTAAATCAAGCCTGTTCTGGTTTTTCTTTTTTTTCCTCAAGAGTAAAATCATCTTGAGCTGCTCCTTCAAAATATTCGCCTGCTGAGGCTGCTGTTTTATCAAGTTGTTCATTTCGCTCTCATCATCAATCAGGTCGTACAATTCCGGGCGGGTTGTTTGAATATATTTCCAACGCTCGGTAAGAACAGCACGCAGGGAATTAGCACCAATTGAAAAAGGAACAAGACTTTCGGCATATATATATCTTTTCATATCAGAGGGCTGCTTATCGTAAAAAAAGGGGCACAGGTCACATCCGTCCACTTCTTTTGGAGTCTTTAGGCCGAGGAACGAACATATAGTCGGAACGATATCAATAAGACCAACGAGGGTATCTATCTTTTTTGGTTTGTTGAAACCGGGCAATTTAAATATCAGCGGCACTTTTATGGCAGACTGATAAATGAAATACATATGTGTATCTTCGCCATGTTCGCCGAGCATTTCACCATGATCGCCGGTAATGACGATTAAGGCTGAATCATACAAACCCAGTTCTTTTAACTTGCTAATGAGCCGGCCGATACAATGATCAACATAAGCAATTTCACCGGCATACAGATTATCGGCAAATCTGGAAGCGAAGGGCTCCGGCGGAGCATACTCATAGTGCGGGTCGTAATAATGGAGAAACAAAAAGAATTTTTTATCTTTGTTCTTTTCCAACCAAGTAAAAGCTGAGCTATTAGTCTTTCCGGCTTGGCGCTCGTTGCTATAGAGGCCGTGACTCATCTGAGTAAAATCAGCGTCATAGGTATCAAAACCCTGGTTTAAGCAAAATTTAGAATCTAAAACGAGACTGCTGATAAAAGCAGCCGTAGTGAAGCCTTCCGGGCCAAGAATTTCCGGCAAAGTTACACTGGCTTGTCCAAGCTTGCAACCAATATTATAATGAACCCCGTGATAAGGCGGAATGACACCGGTTAACATACTGCAATGTGCCGGCAAGGTTATGGGAACAGGGGTTACAGCATTAGTAAAAAGGACGTTTTCACGGGCGAAACTGTCGATATTGGGAGTAGTTCTAAGGGGATATCCATAGCAACTAAGGTAGTCGGCGCGACAGGTATCAATACTGACCAGGATGATTTGGCGCACATCTTTAACTGAAGAACGATACCTTGAAAAGAATGAACCGCTGACAGAATCTCCCAGAATTGTTAGCAGAATCAGTCCCCCCAACAATATAGGTTTAAGAAATTTCAACTGGCAGAAGACAATTCGGTTAATACTTTTCCTTCTATTACTCAATACTTGATGCACCCCCTCTCTCTTTTTAGTAACTTCAGTATAATCTACAAAGAGGGAGGTCGTCAATATTTTATGTGGGTCGTTGGGATGACAAATATTTGACCGTGGATTGCGGCAATATTTTCCGGGAATTTAGGAAGAATTGTCCTTTTCGCAGCCCAAGCGAAAAATTGAATTACTATATTTTTAAGCCTTATGTGAACTTTTCAAGTTTGCTAAAAACTTTATTATCAAGAGGTTACACGTTTGGAGGCCGGAAAGGGGCTTAATTTGGCACATTAATTGCTGAATATTAAACAGCATAAAAAGCTCTTTAGTAAAAAAAGATACCCGGTGTTTTATGGTAGCCCATAGATTGGCCTTAGAGATGATACTAACTGGCTATCACAAATGGAAGGCAGACAAGATTTTTATTAATAGTCTGAAATTTCAATAAGGAGACAGAAAAATGAGTTTCGCATTATCAGCAGGAGTTACAGGACTCCAGGCCCATCAGAAGATGCTCGATGTAACCGGAAATAATCTGGCAAATGTAAATACCGTCGGCTTCAAGGGCAGCAGGATTGTTTTCTCCGAACTATTAAGCCAGATACTCAAAAAAGCATCGCAACCAACGGGTACAGTCGGTGGTACAAATCCTCAGCAGATTGGCAGCGGCGTTGGAATAGCCGGTATTAACCCGGACATGTCCCAAGGTAATCTAATAAACACTAACAACGCCCTGGATCTGGCATTGGAAGGTGAAGGCTATTTCGTATTGAACGACGGTTCACAAGATGTTTACACCCGCGCAGGCGCGTTTGCCGTTGACACAGACTCGAATCTTATAGACCCTTCCACAGGCTACATTGTTCAGCGTATCGGTACGGTAGGCGAGGTTGACGGTTTCCAAACAATCGGCGACAGCGATATCAAGATTCCTTACGGCGTGGCAATGGCGGCAAGTGCAACATCACTAATAACGGTATCAGGCAACCTAAGCTCCGATGGAATACTTCCCGGTGGTGCACAAACAAATGTGCTGAAATCGGACATAACTTATACAACCAGCAACGGCGCCAATGCCATTGGAAGTACACTTCTTGAGGACCTCGACCAATTCAGCGGTGCATTTGCTGCCGGAGACGCTACCATTACTATCTCCGGTTATGAACATGATGGTACTGACTTGACAGACGGCGGCGGACTTACTATTGATGGCGCCACCAATACCACTATGGATGACCTCATTAATTATATAAACAGCAGACTTCAGGCCGGCACCGGCACTGATACGGCTACTTTGTTGAATGGTCGAATAGTAATAGAAGCCGGCAGTTCCGGATATAGTCAATCAGACGTTAAGCTAACATACACGGATAACGGTGACGGTACTTCCCTGCAAATGCCCGGATATTTTGAAATTACAACTGTCGGCGGCGAAGAAGTTAAAAATTTCAGTGTTATGTCTTATGATTCCCAGGGCGGTTCACACATTCTCTCGGGCGCTTTTGTTCGAACAGATACACTCAATCTCTGGGATATGATACTGACCTCAATCAGCGGCAATGTCAGTGATATTGATATATCCGGCAACAGTGACAGGCGAATCAATGGCATAGAATTCAACGGCAGTGACGGTTCTTTAGCCGGTTTAAATGCCGCCATCGGCGACACGGCCCAATTTGAAGTGACATTTGCACACGATACTTCAAACCCACAAACGTTTTCGGTAGATATGGGTACCGCCGGTCAGTTCACCGGTTTAAGACAGATTGCAGGAGATTCCACCGCCGTGGCAGAAGCAGACGGCTATGGGGCGGGCACCCTTACTTCTGTCTCGGTCAGCAATGAAGGTGTAATTGTCGGTATTTTCACCAACGGCATCAAGAAGGATATTGCTACCATTCAGTTAGGATTATTCAAAAACCCCGCAGGTCTTGAAAGCATTGGCAAAGGTTATTATGTTCCATCGGGCAACTCAGGTGATGCGACAGCTACACAGGGATTAGTAGGTGGTGCAGGTTCGATTCACGGCAGGGCGCTGGAAAAATCCAATGTCGATATAGCAAGCCTGTTTGTTGCTATGATTGAAGCTCAGAACGGATATAACGCCAATGCAAGGACCATCAGGATTGCTAATGATATGCTTAGAGTATTAACCGACATTATCAGATAGCAATGGAAGTGTACGAATAAAATCGACTAAAACACAAACCGAGAAATTTTTTAAATTGAGACAAGGCCATGTTTGATCGCAAAGTGAATCAATTCAGCGCTGTTTTTTATGCCTAATTGCTCCATCATACTGTACTTGTGAAATTCGACGGTTCTTGTTGCTATATGAAGAATTCTGGCAGCTTCCTTAGCTGATTTGCCCTCAGCCAACAACTGCAAAACTTCCCGCTGCCGCAAAGTCAACTTGTTAAATGCAGTGCTTTTAACTTCTGCATGGTCCTTATATGACTGCATCAATTCTTCCGCAATATCGGGGCTTATGTAAGTATTTCCCTTTAATGCTTCCTGAATAGCCGTTATCAATTCAGAAGGCGCTGCGTGTTTTAGAACAAAGCCTGATGCACCTATCTCAAATGCTTCTTTTGCATACATTGCATCTCGATGCATGGTAAGAAAAACAACCTTTGTATCCAAGCCGATTTTCTTTATTTCTCTAACGGCATCAATCCCGTTAAGCAAGGGCATCGACACATCCACCACAATCACATCTGGGTGCAGTTGTTGAGTTTTTTCCAGGAGCGCACGGCCATCCTCAACCACTCCAATAATTTCGAAGTCATTTTCCAAGAAACTTTTGAGGCCTTCAGCCACAATTCTATGGTCGTCGGCGAGTAAAACAGTAGCTTTGCTCATTTTTAATTTCCTAACAGTGGAATTACTACCTTTACTATTGTACCTTTTCCCGGTTTCGATTTCACGAGGAATTCTCCTCTAATCAAGCGTACACGCTCCTCCATACTGATAAAACCCAGACCGGATTTTCTACCGGCCTGAACAGCCTCAAATCCAACTCCAGCATCTTTGATCATAAGGGTAATATTGCCATTACAGCCCATAAGGCTAACTTGCGCTTCCTTTACAAAAGCATGCCTGGCAATATTTCTCAAGCCCTCCTGAACAATTCTGAACAAACAAACAGAAATATCCCATGGAATTTTCGAGGGAATATCCCTTGGTTCATACTTAATTACTATACCACTTCTCCTGGTGAAATTCAAACACTCGGATTCTATTGCCTGTTTGAGGCCAAGGTCTTCAATAATCGAGGGATGAAGCTGACGGGAAATATCATGTACATCGGCGGAAAGTTTTATTACTCTTTCCTTAATATCTTTGATATTTGCAGCAAGTGAACCGGGAACGGATTTCAACTGTTCTTCAAGCCTTCCCGTATCGATAGCCATAATAGCCAGCCTTTGGTTCAGGTCATCGTGCAATTCGCGGGCCAGGCGACGACGCTCTTCTTCCTGTACCGTAAGGAGTTTGCCTGCGAGTGAGCGTAGCATTTCGCGGCTCTTCGCCAGTTCCGCCGTTCGCTCCTGAACCCTAATTTCCAATTCATCAAGAGTCCTCTGCAGTGATTCCTCTGCTTTTTTGCGGTCGGTGATATCAATGTTCATACCCAGGATGCTTTGTATTTCATCACCTGCACGAATCGGCGAAATGATGTTATAGTAGTAGCCTTTGTCAGTATGCGACTTAAGAATGGTCTCCTCTTTTACGACTTCACCGGCAAATGCCCGGCGGTTATTCCTTTGCCACAGTTCCAAAGTTTGTTTGTCCGGGCATATGTCTTCCGGGCGTTTACCCACTATATCCCCCCAATGCCGCTTACAGACGGCGTTCTGCATGGCATAACGACCGTCTTTTTCCATAAGAAAGAAGTCGAAAGGCAGACTTTCAACAGCCGCTTTAAGCCGGTTTTCACTCTGCTCAAGATCCCTGAAAAGTAAAGTAAAAGGTTTTTTAAAACCGGTTTCAATAATGGCTTTGTAAATAAGATAAAACGAAATGATTTTGAGGTAGTGTCCTATCAAATTAAAAAAGCCCGTCACATCAACGTAAAGCGTAAAGGCCAGTTCCGACGCTATTGTTACTATTATAGAGGCAATCAATAGTCGTAAAATGCCCGGTTCAAACTCAGTTTGTTTTCTAAGAAGCATCACAACCGAGGCAAGCAGAATCAAACAAATAATATACTCACTGACCTTTTTGAAAACCGTTAAGCCAACTCCTTCAACAAAACATACAGGGAAAATACGCCAATAGAAGATAGAAGCCAACATAAGGATTGTGACTGTAGTGTAGCCGATAAAGACCGGCTTTGCTTTTAGACTTCGTTTAATCAAAAAAGGAGCAACGAAAAGTGAAATACCCTCGAAATAACGAGCCGAAAGCCACAGTTGAGTAGATAAATTGGCCTTGTATCCATAGAAAACACCCATGCCCTCGTAGGCAAGCGTATGAATCATATCCAGGCCGGCAACAAACAGATATGCGATGCCTATAAAAAGAATATAACTATTTTTTACTAAACTTCGGCTGTTCCAGGCCAGCAGAAAAATACCACAGGCAACTACAATGCTGAAAATCTCGGCAATACTGTGAAAAAGCAGGTAATTATAAAGGGTAGCCACCCAAAGTCCGAACAGAACCGATACGCCCAGCAACACCGACCAGAAATATTTTTTAATATAATTCATTTTTTCACTTTTCGGTGCCTCTCCCACCCAATATTGTATCAGCAAATAAACAGAGCGTCAATCTATGTAAAGACATCCTAAGTAATTTTCATTTCTGTCGAAGGCGTATACTTTGGACTTTTGATAAAGCGGATACAGTGAAAATAAGGGGGTATAATTTTTCAGAATACCATAGTCTGGCAAAATATAAACCAATAGGTGAAGGGAGAGATGCATCATTCTTAGTGTTTTCTATGAGCCAAGAAGTGCCTTTTAATGCCTGTGAGTGTATTTTTTCAAGAGAGAGAGATTTGCTCTGTAATCTATTTTTGAGTTTTCAGACGAGCAGATTATAAGGCCTGCAAGGGCATCGACCGCTAACGCAGTCACTTCAATAGAGGGCGTTATCGATTTTTCCGCACCCCAGACGCCATTTGAATGCTGGACGGACAATAGCCATGAAACAGCTTTTTGTACCATTGGGACATGTTCAAAATTCAGTCGGGAAAATAATCGAGAAAGACTGGTGAGGACTTTAGCTGTTCCATAAAGAGGATTTTGCTGCTGACTGGAAACAGTCACGGTGACAAACCTGCTCCATCAGATGGAATGTCAGGGAATGGGGTCTGGCAGACGCCGAGCTATTCTTACACGCCTCAAACGAACCAGACCTGATTCCGTCATCGCCGGTCTCGCCGTGGCTCCCATTCGGGATTGGCTGTGAATTGAATCTCTTCGAGTCTTCCATTTCATCTCCTGCACCAATAAGGATTCAGCCCTTCATCTGTACAAGGAACAGATTACTATGGCCTCTGCTGACTTCTGCCGAAACTTCCCGATGCCTTGACTAATCGCCTTGAACATCGGTAGTCCGTATAAAACAGACATCTCGACAGACCTCCCGGGGTAAAAAGCATCGCTTTCGGTCGGGCCTCGCCGGATTTACTGCCTGGGCGTCCGAATGAGTATCGGGCTTATAGCGTACATTGCCGCTTTACCCCGCACAGACAGCCTTATATCCGATTCCTGTTCGTCCAGTCCGACTTTTGCCTCCAGCTTCCTTCCCACAATACCTCACGATATCGCAGTTGCTCTTGGCTAACGGTTCCGCTCATCACGGCCCGTAAGGGACTTTCACCCTATAAGCTATGCGCCGTGCCCGGCGCACAAAGAAGCCCCGCTTCGACCGCCAGAAATTCGACGAGCTCATGCAATGCTCGGAAGAAGAAAAGAAAAGGGTAACCGTGTCAGAAGATGGCCTGCGGATAAACAAGTGGCAGTATAAGCTCTTAAAGGTGTGTGCGACCGATTATGAAGGTATCAAGATGTGGAACACCTGGCGAAAGGAAAATCGCAACGTAGAAATCCTTTTAGAAGGCGCCTACCTTATTATTTCCTATCTAAAAGGTGCAATACTTTGCAAGGCCCATCTGGAAGGTGCCAAGCTTTTCGACACCAATCTGGAAGGCGCCAACCTTTTTGAAGCCCATCTAAAAGGTGCCTCCCTTGATTGTGCCCATCTGGGAGGCGCCGATCTCGTGGAAGCCCATCTGGAAGGCGCCGACCTTAGTGGTGCTCGTCTGGAAGGTGTCAGACTTATCGGAGCCCATCTAAAAGGTGCCAAACTTTTGCAAGCCCATCTGGAAGGTGCCGAACTAATTCAAGCTCATCTGGAAGGTGCGGATTTCTCAAGGTCATTTGTCGACGGCGGTACCTTACTTTGGAACTGTACAGTAGACCGCAAAACAAAATTCGAAGGTGTCGGCCTGGACAGCACCCGGATATATCCGGAGTTAAAACAGCTATTGGAATACAATATCCGGCGAATGAACTGGCAGGATTGGTATAAAGGCAAATCAAAGAATAAATGGCTTATCGTTCTACACCTACTGCTGACATCCCCTATTCGTTTGTTCTGGTGGACCAGCGATTACGGCCTCAGCACCCTGCGGGTCATATTGACCTTCTTTGTTTTGGCCTTTATCTTCGCAGGCGTCTATTGGCTATGCCCGAATTTTATTATGGTCAATGGCAAAGTCGGTGATTTGAGAAGTCTTTTACATGCCGTCTATTTCTCTGTTGTGACTATGACAACCCTGGGCTTCGGTGATATCGCCGCCAACCCTGACATCGGCTGTGGCCAGGTACTCTTAATGGCCCAGGTTCTTTTAGGCTATGTACTGCTTGCCGCCTTGGTGACCCGCTTCGCGGTCCTCTTTACCGCCGGCGGCCCAGCCGGCAAATTCTCCGACGATAAAACCTTGCGACAGCGACTCTTCGGCGACCGCACCTTCACAGAATTGTTCTTCGGCGAACAGCCCAAAAACCAAACCAAAAAGCGGACTAAAAAGCCTCCCAAAAACCCGCCCCCCGACCCCTGAACCCCGACCCCCGACGTAAATTTCCCCTTGCCCCTCGCAGGTTATAACTATTAATAAAATTCTCCCAAGTTCTGGGTGTGAGAGTGTCGATAATACTTTTGTAGTTGTAGCGTGCGATTTTAAGTCCTATATGATACTGAGAGCGATATTCAACAACAAGTTGTTAATTATAGCTTAAGAAAATGCTAGTCAATTGCGTAATAATGCCATTGTATGCCATTTTAGCCTGTTAAAATGAGGTTTCTCAAAATTTTTCACAACTTAGGTTAAAAAAAATTACATAGGTATTTATCTCAGTTCGATTTTATGTATAATATGAGTAGGCAAAACGACGGAACGTTAGCTTGTATATTATTGAATGGAGTTGAGGGTAAAAGGTTAATGTACCGTGAGCCGGCATCCCGTGAAGAACAGCGTAACAATTTTATGTATCCCATTAAAGCCAAGAATAGTATAGAGGAGGCTGAAAATGGATAAACAACACCATGAACTAATTGGGTTGGGTATTTATACATTACAAGAAGCCTCTCTTTATGGCGGTATTAAAACAAACAAGCTATCAAGATGGATTTTTGGAACAAGGAATTATCCGCCAGTTATTGAGGCGCAACTTTACGATCAACACCTTATTAGTTTTTGTGACCTTGTCCAAGCAATGGCTATTGACAAGGCCAGAGAAAACAACATCGCCCTTCAAAAAATACGTGATGCCCTTCAATTTGCACGAGATGAGTATGGTGTCGAATTTCCACTGGCATATAACCACAGATTGTTATTGTATGAACGGGATTTACATATAGAATTACCAAATAATAAAATCATACAAGCCAGTGGTAGAATACAGGGACAAATATTATTAGGACCAATTGCTGAACCGTTTATAAAAGATTTACACTTTAACGCCGAAGGTTTGGCTATAAAACTGGTTCCCTTCAAAAAATACGGAAGGGTGATAACATTAGACCCCTTAAAACAATTCGGACAACCTTTGGTTGGGGATACTGGATATAGAGCTGACATTTTAGAGCAAGCATATTCTGTTGAAAAGTCATACGATCTAATTGCGAGCACATACGGTATAAATACAAAAGATGTAAAAACCGCTGTGGCTTATATGAAAACAATTAGGAGCGCAGCTTGAAAATCTTTTTTGATGCCACGTTTGGGGAGCCGTGGGTAATGGCATTAGAAAGGTTCTTCTATACTCATAAAGACCCGAAACCATTGTTTCAACATATTCACGGATTCTCAGCAAGGGGTGCAAATGATGATGAGTGGTTCCCAGAACTTTTAAGACGAGAAGGTATTGTTATTACTGGTGATAGAGGCAATAAGAAACCAAGATTGCCTGATTTGTGCAAAACCCACAAAAAAACCCACATTATTCTTTCTGGAACCTTACAGAATTCTACCCAGTTTAATAAAGCAAGAGCAATTGTTGTTCTTTGGCCAGAAATTGTTAAAGTCTTCGATTGTCCCAGAGGAAGTCGTTTTCAAATGCAAACTATTGACAAAAAACACGAACATTTTAGATTATTGTATAAGGGTTAGAAAGCTCAGAAAATAACAAGAAAAGTAAACAAGTCAATCCTGATGATATATCAATGGTTATGCTCACTATTTCTCCCCCTAAAAAGCTTTAACCCCACTAAAACCAACAATAAAAATCCGCTAATTAAACCAGGAAAAAGTAACTAAAAAAATCCCAGCCTTTTTATCTCACCGCTGTTGTTGCCTTCTGCTCGGAGGCTATTTTTTTGGTACGCCTGCGGCGTACTTACTGGAGGTTTCCTCGTTGCGCCTGTCCCCAAGGGAGCCTCCGGCAACACCAGCTACCCCCCCCCCGCGATACGCGATACGCACGACGAAACAGCCGCCTCCGCCAACAATATCTCACGTCCTCACCCAGCGTTCCATCCAATATAAACCGACGGCTTCCAACACGCTCCCCAGACCTTGCCACCACCTACGAAACCTCTAACGCCTCGCAACCAGCGAGGCGTCCTCCGGCACAAATGCCGTCACCACCAGCCGTAGCCCAACAACCACCCCATCCGCCACCAGCACTCCTGACCCCTCCGTGAGGTTTCCCATCCACCTCCACCTACAACCTACGAACAACGAACTACCAACGACCAACTATAAAAAGAATGACTTTCCTTCCTTCTTCCACCATCGACTTTTTCTATCCAATATATCCTCTCTATTACTAATTCTTTTGAGCGCGGAATTTTGTTCAAATGCAAGGCTTGCAGTTCCGTCTGAGCTGAGTCGTACTGTAGTACTTCGAGCATCAGCCGGGGCTGTGTAACGCAGCAGTTGAGCGAAAGGCCCGCTCAAAATTTCCTATATTACCAAACTTACCCATTTTAACATTTTATTCACACCAGCAGAATTGTCATCCCCGAGAAGTTAATACTTTGGCGAGCAGCAGGGGACCACGCGGCATTTTAGCCCGATTTTGAAAACACCATGCAATTTTTACAAAAAACACACAATAAAACGTACCATTTTGTAACTTTTTTTTCTTTTTTTTAGCTTTTTTCAACTTTTTGTTCAAAAAGTGAGACGTTTTTTGCGTTTTTTTGACGTTTTTTCCCCGCTTTCCCCCCCAATAGTTAATCGTAAATAGTAAATTGCAAATTGCTACACCCCCATTTTCAGCCCAATATCAAGGGTACCCAAAAATCCCCACACACACAAAAGTACATAAAAACACATCTTTTTGGTAAAATTATTCTCACCTTTCGCGCTTTTTTCGCCCAAAAACGTTGCCACTCGTAAGAATAGCGCACCAGCCAATCGCAGACAATAATACAATAATTCCTGGTTACCTTGGCAATATCCGAGAAAAGCCGTACCAGTGTTTCGAGGTCATTGTGGTGTGAGGTCGTACCGTATGACGAGAAATAGAGGTCGTACGGTTCTTCACCCTTGTCTATCGGCAGGCCTTTAGTAAAGTCGGCCTTGGCAAAAGTTATTTTTGGATTGCCGTCATAAACAGCTTCGGCCTGAGCGAGCAGGTCTTCACTAAGGTCAATCCCTTTATAAAAGCCCATAATCTGGGGGGTAAGCAGATTTACTTCAACTTCATTAAGGTCAGGGTCACGGTCCCTTATTCCTCTGAGCAGTTCCAGGCCATCGGCACTACCGCAGCCCAGATCCATAATACGCAAACGGTGCATCTTCAACGAAGCTCTTTCGATAAGTCTTTTCAGCGGTGAGTAGAGAAAATACCTGGTAATTTCATCTTCCCAGTAAGGCCTAACATTATCATATTTTCCTACCAGCCCAGTTTTCTTAACATAGAGACCGCTCTTTACCGCTTCACTGTAAGCATGCATTTGTTTGTTTTCTATGTCCGTCATTATACATTTCTCCTGCTATGATAATTAATGTGTTTCCCAGACGCTGTTTTTGGCATCCGGGAATCCTGGCAAAATTCCCGGGATCTCGCTGATAATTTCCTGCTGAATTTCTTTGGGAAGTTGATTACGTGGTTTTTTCATAATTTCCCGATATCGCTGATGGGCTGCATACAAAGCCCCGTTATCCTTATCCTCCAAAGGGTAACGCACGTATACATTGTCCCGGGTTGGCAGTGGTAAATGGTACATAAATGTTTTGTGATCTGTTTCCATTACCTCACGTACCTGGGCTAATACTGCTTTTTAATTGTCTTTGCAGATATTAGCTTCGGTCAGCATATGTTTGACAATTCCGATATGGTTATTGTCCATAACAGCCTGTTCAAGACAGAAGACATTTGTACGCTCAAGCAAACCGAATGCATAGTGGATATATTGTGCCCCACTTCGAGGCACAGAAGTCAGCGTTAATAATTTCTCCGCCGTGGCCTGAATGCCTGGAACGCCAATATCACCTACGTCAGCTGTTGAATAACAGGGCAGGCCGTAGAATCGAGCCATTTGTGCACAATCAATGTTATAGTGATTGAACTCAGGAGCACCATACATGTCATTGAGATTATCAAGTCTTGACCGTACCGGCACCGCACCATAAAGTACCGGAGCACCTGGTGAAACAAGCTGATTTAATGCTACTCCTGCCAAAAGTTCCGTGTTGATTTGAGCGACCATACCAAATTCATCGAAAGAGCCGGTAGCTCCGCCCATTGGGCAACTCGAAATTACCAGAGGAACACGACGTTTTGATATCTCAATAAGTTTTTCTGCTGTATCGTCTACCACCTGTAGCTGGCTTTTGATAACGCATGTTATAAAGGACAAAATAGGCTCTTTCTTAAAAACACGTTCGCCGCCTGCAATAATCTCGCCCATACAAATAACATCTTCCAAAGCCGTAAGGTCTGTCAGGCCAGCTTGTACGTGTTTCGTAGTATTATTCAAGCTGGCAAGAAACTTGTTTACATCTTTGTTTTCACTGGAAACTTCTGTATCACGAATATTTACACAGCGGATGAAAAAATCAAGGTGTTCCAGATTCTCACATAAATGTGCAGCCCTGCATAATCGTTAAACCGAGCCTTGCTGTCGGGTAAAGACGGGCATCTTCCCATCGAAATCCACATCCAGCCATACATTGGTTTCGGAACCGCTGCCGAACCTTACACGCGGTTCACAGGCATCAAGGATGAGTCGATTTTCCGGGTTGCGAGCACCAAGTATGATTTTTGACGGAGCAGTTTTTAGAATCTTGTCGATAATAACAGAAGGTATACGAATGCGAACACATTTGGCTGCATCCTCCACTTTAGCACCGGCGGCTTTGAAAATCTTAGTGGCCTGCTGGTTGTAACACAATAGCCCCGGGTCTTCTAAGAGTTCCCGCGATACAGAATCTACAAGCTTTATCTGACCATCAGTTAAGCGACAGTATGGCTTTACCAGAACACCTTTACGTTGTATACTGCTGATTAATCATTCCTTATAATAACGTTAAATTTATACCTTCCCAATTTTATGAGACGGTCATTTTCTTAACTGGTGTTTCTGTTTGTATTCCATAAGTTTTATAGACATAATTGGCCATAATTTCGGCTGATGTTAATATAGTCTTATCAACTGTTCGCTCTTCTTTATTAAGAGCTTCGGTGAGTATCTGGCCAGCTAATCTGTCAATCGCAAATGGGTTCTTTCCAACAAGAAACCCGAGGTCATCTTTGAGCATAGGCTGCTGATTTATATTCAGACAGTCACATCGCTCGGTTATTGCGTACATATGCAGTACATGAATTGTGTTATCCCACCTACCATTCATAAGTCCGATGGTGTAATCAGCCATTCGAATCGGCAAAGTCCGACCGCCTCTTTCCCAGTCGGTAATTTCTTCTCCAGCCAGCTTGATGGCATCTTTTCCTACGGCGCAGACAGCTTCGCATTCACCACAGCCAATGCAGCTTTCCGGGTCAACAATTGGACACGAATCGCCTTCATCTAACCGTAGTGCATTTTCTGGACAGCTTTCTACACACTTTCCACAGCCTACACAAAAATCAGCGTCGAAGTGCGGCAGCAGCGACTGATGCATCCGCAATTTGCCCGTCAAACCCGAACATCCCATTGCAATACTTTTAACACAGCCAGCTACACCTGCTAAGCCGTGTAGTGTTAAATGGGCATTGTTAACTATAAAATCAGCAGCAGCAAAACCGCCGGCAGCATAAGAATCATTAAAGCGGTTAACTCCGTCGAGCTCAAAATGTTCCTGCTCAACGGCAAACTCAAATTCCTCTGACTTGCTCGTAGAAGGTCGATCAAGTACTACAAAAGAGGCTCCGGCCTTGCCGTTTTTCGACCAACCATGCTTTCTGGCTAGTTTCAGATAGCTTGATACACTCCCTTTTGGATTTTCTTTATATCCTCGCGGGCCGGTATAAGCAACAGTTGTATCACCGGCAATGATACCCGACACTCCTTTCTTGCTAAGAAACTTGGAAATACCCATAACATACTCTGGTTTCATTCTTGTATAGCAATTAGGCTCACCAATATGAACCTTTAGCAAAGCCTGACCATGTATGGGATTATCATGGACACGTTGAATTGCTGTATTAAGCACATCGCTAACAAGATACGCTAAACTCGTCGGAGCGCGCCATAAATCTAAGTTTTTCGCCTGAAGATATACAGTAGGCCATGCTTTTTCTAACAATCTCAGTTGATCGGGTATTTGTAATGGACTTATTTTTGATATCACCTCGACCTCTTTTTTCTTTTTTTTTCTTTGCTATTCAGTATCTTGCGTATAGCCGATATTCTTTCTTTTATAGTTGCAATAAATATTGGCTCCCAGGCATAATTTGGATGTTCCATATTGTGCAGCCGAATAACCAGCACCAGCCCGCCCACAAGGAAAAGGAGCCATATACCTAAAGCTAACCAAACCCTACTCATAATCCACTCACACGCACAACCAAAATACTGTTACAAATATTCTTATTCCGTAATTTCCTCTTTATTTCCAAGCTTTAATAGCGAAAATTGTAAAATCATAAACACAATAATCATCACTATCACTACGGTGCTAACCGATAGCCACGGTATTTTTACCTGCGATATACCCTTGGTAGCGGCATCTGCCGTCAATACATAAACAACCATTGCAGGAAACATACATAGAAACGACCAAAACAGATAAGTCGAGACGCGAATCTTTGTCAGGCCAAAAAAGTGGTTAAGCAAATTACTCGGAGAGAAAGTAAGAAGCCTGGTTATTACGACAATAATCGCTCCGTGTTTTTCGGTAAGATGGTAAAATCTTCTGAGTTTACCACTGTGTAATAGGCATCGGCTAACCGTATCCCGGGCAAAATATCTGGAAATAAGAAATGTTAGGCACACACCTATGACTGAAGAAATAGTAACGAGAATAATTCCTGCAACCGACCCGAAGAACACACCTGTTGCCACAGCGAGTACGGCTCGAGGTATTACTGCTAACATTGCCGCTATATGAATAATTGCAAACACCAAATAACCAATAACGCCTTGTTCCTTAATCCAATCCTGCAATTCTAACAAGTGATCTACAAGGCCGAACACATTAACCAGCACCAATAAAACAGCAAGAAAAGAAAAAAGCAGAATCGGTTGCCGCAATTGTCCTGACACCGCTTTAATATTTTCTTCCTGCGGGGTGTTATTATTTTGTTCGGTTCTTTCTGACAATATGTTCATCGGTTTTTTTCGTATTCGAACATATCGAAGGTACTTCTGTGTTTTGTTTGAAATCCTTGCAAGTTTCGTCATCCCACATCAAGTCACCACCAACTAATTTACCTCTTATCTTCTTAGCTCTGCCACCAGGTTTATGGCAGACACCAAACTCCTGGGTATGCTTGTTTCTTTTGTCAAAACTTATACCTGTAACAACAAAATGCTTACAGTACTTGCAAATTAGCTTTATTGCTTACTTAATCCAACGTTCTAAACTTCAGAATCACAGTTTTGTTTTTGCACAAGAAATTCACTGCTGAGCTCAGAAACCAAACCTCACTTAAGCTCGAAAGAAGGGGATAAAAAACACTCACGTTCGGCTCTAAATCCGGTTAAGCAATATGAAAAAACGAATGTTTACCTAACATGAGTTCATTTTATATTTTTATCGACACCGTTATTGTCTTCTTACTGTTTGCTCCTTATCACTTTGAGTTTGGTTATTTTCCTTAGGCGCGGTAATTTCTGTGCCACAATTAGGGCACAAGCCTGTTGTGCCAATCAGTTTAATTCCTGCACCAAGTTATGCCTCACAGTGCGGGCACTTGAATTTGATTGTCACATCTGTCATTACCTACTCCTTAATAATTGTTTCTAAAGCTTTAAACTGCACTTGTCTTCTGTCTTGGCCAGATGTCAAAATCTCCAAATCATTCTTAAAATTTCCACCTATCTACCAACGCAACAGCCCCACCGACTTTGAATATATCAGCGGCCTGGTCAGCAGGACATTTAAAATCACACAGACGTTTTTCGAGAGGCTTAAGAAACTTTTCCTCGCCAAGACCTCGCCTAAGTAATCCCAAACGGGCTATAATTAACATGCGAAGAGCCAGTCTAATAAGGTTTATAGTGTCTTTTCTGCCATGCAAGCCATATTGACACGCGATCAGACGCATTTGACGCAATGTTTGCCAATCATAAGATGAAAGCTCTTCTTTCGCTTCGGCAAGAGCTGGAATCAGGCCAAGCGTTAAAGCCTGTACTGATAGTAATGCATTAGGTGGCTGCTGGTCGTTTACTCTGTTTTCAACCGTGTAGTAGCGTGAAATCCTTGCGTTGTACCAATAGCAAGAATTATGCAGGTCAATATCAGCTTTTTCAGGGGTAAAAGAAACCTCTTTGCCATCTGTATTTATTCCCACTGCTTGCCCAAATCGATAGTATTTGTCAAAGGTTTTGTATTTTTTCAGAATGATGGGTTTGCCATTTCGCACAACATAAACGGGCTTAAAATTGGCTACAGTGTGAACATAATCTTTGATATCTTCAAAGGGCCTGGCCGGAACACCCACACGATCGCTATTGGGCATCCACCATTCCCAGAATTTTTCCGCTACACACTTATAGTCAGGATCGATTTTACTCCGCCAGATATTGGAGTTTGCAGTAAGGGCAATCTGTGGCCCTGAAAAACCGTTTAAGACATTAACAGCATCAACAACTTCTTCTAAAGAGGTGCTTATATGAACATGGCTGGCAGCATTGATTGTAAACAAATGAACATCGTCACCATCATTTTCCGTTATGTGCTGGTTAGAACCAAAGGCTTTTATCCAGAGACTTGTCCTGCCCTTTTTCATCATCAGCTTTTTACTGGGCGGTGTTACCGGGTGAATTCCATAACAGAGAAAATTCTCATGGTTTTTTTTGCAGAATGGTTTTAGTTCTTCTCGCAGTTGTTTAATTTGTTTTTCCATGTTAAACAGATTACCTACATGTGCCAGTGAAAACTCGGTTTTGCAGTAACCCGTTTCACATCCGGCGACTGTGTCGTTTTGCTCGCCTTTTCTTTTAGCTCCGATGACACGTCCGGTCATTTTATCTTTTGTCGGCTGCCAGCCATTAGATACCAGATAAAGTTACCACATGACTACGAAAGGAACTGATGAAAACCTTCGGTAAAAAGAAGTCCTCATTGCCGTTAATACTGGAGCAGTCTGGGGCAACCCGGAATAGGCAATGGCTTAAACAGATAACTGCTATGTTTATCAGTATGTTATCTCAGGAAATCGAAAGATTCAGGATTCGGCGGAGTGGCCAATTAATGGCAAGGTACTGGTTAAAAATCTTGAAATTGCAAAGCAAACAGGTCGAGCAAATTTGCAACTGCCATTGCATTTTGCAACTGTATGTGCTATATTTTTATAGCAGAAGATGAATAAAGAGCAAAATGTAATTCTGGATTCGATAAGTGAAGGTGTTTTTACAGTTGACCTTGGCTGGCGTATAACCTCTTTTAACAAGGCTGCAGAGGAAGTTACAGGCATCAAGCGCCAAACGGCTATTGGTAAACACTGTAGAGACGTTTTGCGGGCAGATGTTTGTGAAACCGGCTGCACCCTCCGACAAACAATGGAAACCGGCAAACCCATAATGAATAAAGCCGTCCACATTATCGATGCTCAAGGCAAAAAGCGTGCAATTGCTATATCCACCGCTTTGCTAAAAGATAAAAAGGGCAAGGTTATCGGAGGAGTTGAAACATTTCGTGATATCAGTGCGATTGAACAACTCCGTAAGGAAATCGAAGGCCGGTATTCCTGTGAAGATATAATCAGCCAAAGTCATAAAATGCAGAACCTCTTTGCCATTCTGCCCAATATCGCTGAAAGTAACACAACGATTTTAATTGAAGGCCAAAGCGGAACAGGCAAAGAGCTTTTTGCCCGAGCCATTCACAACCTGAGCTTTCGCAAGAATAAACCTTTTGTTGCAGTGAACTGTGGTGCCTTGCCTGATACACTCTTAGAGTCCGAGTTGTTTGGCTATAAAGCGGGTGCATTTACAGATGCCAAGAAAGACAAACCGGGACGTTTTGCTTTGGCTGAAGGCGGAACCATTTTTTTAGATGAGATTGGTGATATTTCTGCCTCTGTACAGGTCAAACTGCTGCGAGTTTTACAGGATAAGACCTATGAACCGGTCGGCGGTATTTCACCTGTTAAAGCAGATGTACGGATTATTACTGCAACAAATAAAAAACTCGATGAACTCGTTAAAGAGGGCAAATTCAGAGATGATCTATATTACAGAATCAACGTGATGAAACTTGAATTGCCTCCGCTGAAAGACAGGAAAGAAGATATACCACTATTAGTAGACCACTTTATCAGCAGATTTAACCGGTTGCATAACAAGAATATCTGCTGTGTTACAAATGAAGTAACGGCCTGCCTTTTGGCTTATGATTATCCTGGCAATGTGCGAGAGCTTGAGAATATCATTGAGCACTGCTTTGTTTTATGTGATGGTGAGATAATCGAGGCAAAACACCTGCCTTCGTCGGTTCGTCCGGTTTTGAAAACTGAATCCCCGCCAGCCAGCGAACCAGCCACTATTAAGCAGATGGAGATTGTTCTGATAACACAGGCTTTGAGACGAAATAAAGGCAATAAAACAGCTACGGCCAAACAACTTGGAATCGACAAAAGCACGTTGTTTCGCAAAATGAAAGCATTTGATATTAAACCCGAGAAACGAACTGAGTAAATGGCATTAGCGAGTAATTTGATTTAAAATTGTGGCAATATGCAATTGCTGACAAAGAGGGAGTGTTGCAATATGCAACTGTTTTTATATGTTTTAGACTAATAAAAAGCACGTCTTATTTCTTATAACCTCTTGTGATATAGAGACTTAAAGCTCCTTTTTACTTTTCCTGCCTATTATTTTGGCATATCAATTGCGAAAGATATCTTTGAAAGGTTTATTTTATGAAGGTAGCTATACCAATATACGGCGATTATGTTTCGAACGTATTCGATTTTGCTCACAGGCTTTTGCTGGTAGATATCGAAAACGGCAGAGAAGCAGAACGCTGCGAAGTCGAAATAGAGAGCCGATTGCTGCCGCGGCGTGCAGAACAGCTAAAAACTCTCGGAGTAGATGTGCTTGTTTGCGGAGCGGTTTCACGGGTACTTGCCAATATGGTTACACAATCAGGAATTGAGATTCTGCCCTTTGTAACCGGACGTGTTGATAGCATACTTGGAGCATATATGACCGGACGATTGGTGAGGCCGGAGTTCAGTATGCCGGGCTGTTGGCCCGGTGCACGAAAAGGCTTTGGACGTTGGCGGCGAGGTTGTCGATGGCGAGGCGGAAAACGATAAAAAATAGTATATTTACCAAGCGGTTGTTCAGGGAGGTTTTGTGTGACCGAGGGGGACGGAGTCCAAGCAGAGCAAGGAAAGGAAAAATAGAATGAAGATAGCATTAACAGCACAGGGAAAAGAGCTTTCAAGTGAAATTGATATTAGATTCGGAAGGGCAAAATTTTTGCTCGTAGTTGACACGGAAACCAATGATTTTGAGGTACATGATAATGAGCTGAACCTGAATGCTGTCCAAGGGGCAGGTATTCAGACAGGGCAAAATATAGCGAATTTAGGTGTCGAGGCAGTGATAACCGGAAATGTGGGACCCAATGCCTTCAAAACACTTAATGCAGCTAATGTAAAAATTTTTCTTATTGAAAAACAAACTGTTGGCGAAGCAGTCGATTTATTCAAAGCAGGTAAGCTCAAAGAAGTAGATAATGCCAATGTTGAAGGCCACTGGATTTAGAATTATGATTTTTATTTGGGTAATAAAATTATGAAGACTTTTTTAGATTGCATTCCTTGTTTTGTTCGTCAGGCCCTGGATTCAGCAAAGCTGGCAACAGATGATGAGCGAATTCACGAACAGGTAGTTCGAGAAGCTCTTCGCCTGGCGGCTGACTTGGATATGAGCCAGTCTCCACCGGCAATTGGCCAGAAGATACACCGGCTGATTCGAAGATTGATTGGTGATAATGACCCATATCAGCGGATAAAGGAGCAGTTCAATAATCTGGCTCTGAAACTGTACCCCGAATTAAAAGAACGCGTCACGGAATCTGAAGATCCGTTTGCGACAGCTGTTCGGCTGGCTATAGCGGGAAATATCATTGATTTTGGCGTAAAAACTTCCTTGACTGAGTCGGATGTTGAGAAAACAATCGAACAGTCCTTACTGGACCATTTCGATGATAACCGAATTCAGGGGTTCAAAGAAGCTGTAACGCAAGCAGAAAAAATCCTTTATCTTGCTGATAACGCAGGCGAGATTGTCTTTGACCGTCTGCTAATTGAGCAGTTGCCTGTAGAAAGGGTTACTGTGGTTGTCAAGGGAGAACCGGTCATAAACGATGCTACAATGCAGGATGCCGTAACTGCCGGCCTGGATAAGATTGTGGAAGTAATCGACAACGGCTCAGATGCACCGGGAACAATTTTAGAAAGTTGCTCTCAATCTTTCAGAGACCGTTTTGATAAAGCTGATTTGATTATAGCCAAGGGACAGGGCAATTACGAAACCCTAAGCGACATAGATAAAAATATATTCTTCGTACTAAAGGCCAAGTGTCCCGTTATTGCAAGAGATATTGGCTGTGAAGTCGGCGAGATGATTTTACAAAAAAGTAATTCATTCAAAAGCATTGATAATCTTGTTGGGGAGGTTGAATAGATGCAGGGTTTTGATGGAACATTGCCGTTAGGTCAAGGCCCAATGACAGGACGAGGCCGGGTTTACAGAGAACACCCTTTAGTAAGGAAGTTAACAATTTTAAAAATGTTTGGAAGGAGGTGATTAAGATGCCATTTGGTGATGGAACAGGTCCTGCAGGTGCCGGACCAATGACGGGCAGAGCTGCTGGTTTCTGTGCAGGTTATCCGGTACCGGGTTATATGAATTCTGTTGTCGGCAGAGGTGGTTTCTATGGTGCCGGTATGCCGGCAGTCGGACCATATAGTGCAGGTGCGTACGGCTATGGAACGCCTTATGGCGGCTGGGGCAATCCGTGGCTTCGCAGAGGCTTTGGTTTCGGCCGAGGTTTCCGTCGAGGCTGGGGTAGAGGCCGCGGAAGAGGCAGATTTGGTTATTGGTGATAGATTCGGATTAGCAAGTAAGCCCCTAAGGGGGTAAATTACGGAAAGGATGGATATTATGCCAAGAGGCGATGGTACAGGACCTACCGGTCAGGGACCCGGCACAGGACGTGGTATGGGCCGAGGTCAGGGCCAGGGTAGAGGCAGGATGGGTGGTCCGTTTGCAGCAGGACCGGGCGGAAGTTGCGTCTGTCCGAAATGCGGAACAACAGCGGCTCATGCTGTCGGACAGCCTTGTAATGCGATAAGCTGTCCAAATTGTGGAACAAAAATGACTCGTGCTACGTAGCGAGTACATTGCAGAGTAGTACAAGAAATTAACATTTTTTTGAAAGGAGAATTATTATGCCAGGTGGCGATGGAACAGGTCCTGGAGGTATGGGACCGATGACAGGTAGAGCTGCAGGTTTTTGTGCTGGTTTCCCAGTGCCAGGTTATGCAAATCCTGTTGGCGGACGTGGTATGGGTATGGGCTGGGGCCGAGGCGGCGGCTGGGGTCGAGGTCGAGGTTTTGGTTGGGGCAGAGCCGGATATGGCTTTCCTGCTTATGGTAGTGCTGTGAATCCATACGCTTATGGTGGTGCTGTAGGCCCATATGCTTATAGCGGTGTGCCATTTGCTTCAGGCTTACCAGCTCAACAGGAACTCGACGGTTTGAAAGGCCAGGCAGAGTATCTTGAAGATGCTCTTGATGGTATTAAAAAGCGCATCGAAGAGCTCGAAAGCCAGAAAAGCAGCAAAGAATAGACAGCAGAATAGCTTTCTGCAGAAGAGCTTGTCGCAACAAGCCGAGGGGGAACAGGTGCGCTTACTCTGAGGATGGTAGTCTATAGGTTTTAGTCTGCCGAAAAGTTTGAAAAAAATTGTTCTTGGAAAGGTAAGAAAATGCCGGAATTTGGAAATCCATTTAGCGGACTTGCAAAAGAGCGCAAGTTAACAGATGCCGAATTGGTTAGAGCGATTCGCTTTATGATCTCGGCTGAATATGAAGCAGTTCAGTTGTACATGCAGCTTGCAGAGTCTACGGATAATAAGCTGGCCATAGATTTGCTTCGGGATATAGCTGATGAGGAACGTGTTCATGCCGGTGAATTCTTACGGCTGCTGCATGAACTTGCACCAGATGAGCAAAAACTATATGACGAAGGTTCCGAAGAAGTACAAGAGATGATAGATAAACTAAAAAAAGACAAATAGTGTTTTGAGAAGGTCTGAAAGGAGGTCCAGCAATGCCAATATTTGAATACAAGTGCAGCAAGTGCGGGGCAAAGAGCGAATTTCTGGAAAAAAGCAGTGGTAAGAACAAACACGTCTGCAAAAAATGCGGAAGTTCGGATATGCAGAAACTTTTTTCCGGTTTTTCCGTTGGGCAGAGCAGCCAAGGAAGTGGTTCCTGTCCAACAGGGACGTGTCCAACCGGAACATGTGGACTCTGATAGAAAGGATAGTTTATGAAGATTGCAGTAACGTCAACAGGGCCTGCGCTTGATGACAATGTGGAGGCTCGATTTGGTAGGTGCCCCTATTTTCTGATTATTGATACTGACACAATGCAGTTGGAAGCGATTGAAAATCCCAATACTGCTCTCGGCGGCGGTGCAGGTATTCAGTCGGCTCAGTTAATGTCGGAAAAAGGTGTGACAGCTGTACTGACCGGCAACTGCGGACCTAATGCATTTAGTGTCTTCGGCCAGGCTGGCATACAGGTTATCGTTGGTGTCAGCGGGCCTGTACGCAGCGCCGTTGAACAATTTAAGGCGGGGGCTTTTTCTTCTTCTTCGGGGCCGAATGTATCCAGCCACTTTGGTATCAACCCGGCACCAACAGGCCCGGCAGCAACCGGTCAATCCATGGCTGGCCCGATAGACCAGGCTCCAGGCGCAGGAATGGGCTTTGGTATGGGCGGCGGCCGCGGTATGGGTCGGGGCGGGGGGATGGGACGTGGTATGGGCAGGGGCATGGGCCGCGGCGGTGGTATGGGACGGGGTATGGGCATGGCAGCCGGGATGGGTATGCCTCCGACCGGTCCGGCGGCGCCTCTTCCAGAAAATACCGGACAGCAAAACCCGGAGCAGGAACTGGCTGAATTAAAGCAGCAGGCAAATATGCTTGAGCAGCAAAAACAACAGTTGAATCAGAGAATAATTCAGCTTGAAAGCGGACGCAGGGCTGTGGCGGTTGTTGATCCTGAAAAATGTGCAGGCTGTGGCATCTGTGTAGATGTTTGTCCGGTAGGTGCCATTGAAGTCAATCAGCAAGCTATTGTTAACGACCAAGCCTGTACCGGCTGCGCCGCCTGTGTTTCGGAATGTCCCAATGAGGCTATCGTAATTGCACAGAAAAAGGTCGGTAAGTAACCTTCATCAGAGCCTTAGCTTTTCACATAACAGGGTTAATGTGCCGACCTTCAACAACACGTGTATAATCAACAAGTTTTAGTCTTTAAGGTTGTTGTATCTAAACTGTTTATTGCAAAAGGAGAAAAAAAATGGACCCGGTACTTAATGTCAAGGATGTCGTTGTAGGATTTCATCCAGCCGGTTACAGAATAGATAAGACCGCTTCGCCAATGAACAGGTATACAAAATGGGATATTCAGCAAGGTAATCACTGGTGCAATCCGGAGCCGGTTTGCTTTGATTCTCTGCCACAGCAAGGCTGGATTGCAAAAGACAAATTTGATTGGGATGAAATTAATATCACAGGAGAAAGGAATGTAAAGTTATGTTAGGCCTTGGTGTGGCCATTTTATCTATCCTTGTTATTTCGGTTCTGATGAGCATGACGGGCCGGGGTGGAGGTAACTTTTACGTCCCTGTGTTAGTGGCTTGCGGATTACCTATGCTTCAAGCGGCAACGTCTGCACAATGTATCCTGCTGTGCACGGCTGCAGCGTCTGCCTTAATCTTTCAGAAAAGCCGGTCGATTGACTGGAAGCTTGCGCTGGTAATTGACCCTCCGACAGACGTCATGGCGCTGATTGGGGGATACTATGCTCATATGCTGCCAGGTATAGCGCTGAAGTTTGTTTTTGCCAGCTTGCTCGTACTATCTGGTTTCTTCATGTTGAGGCCTGCAAGGAATAGAGTTTCTTCCGACAAGAATCGCTTGGGTTTCTGGCATCGCAAGTTTGGGCACCACGAATATGTGGTGAATCTGTGGTTGGCCCTGCCAATAACCGCGGGAACCGGCTTGGTTGCGGGAATGGTTGGGATAAGTGGAGGCTCTTTCAAGGTTCCATTGATGGTTCTTGGTTGTGGCGTACCTATGCGCGTGGCGGTAGGTACATCATCCGCCATGGTCGCCGCCACAGCTTTTATGGGCATGGTAGGGCATTCAGCAGCCGGAGATTTCAATGCATCCTGGGCCATTCCCATGAGCATCACCGCGGCAATTGGGGGGCTCGTAGGCGGCCTCTTCTCACTTAGAACAAAGCCGAAAGACCTCAAACGGATATTCGCATACACGACATTAGTGGCGGCTTTGTTCATGATAATAAACGCATGGTTATCGTTTGGAAATAGTTAGGAGACAGGATGAAAATAGCAATTGCAAGCGGCAAAGGCGGTACAGGAAAAACAACAATAGCGACGAATTTAGCTTGTTCAATTGCCCGGATGGGCAAAACTGTGCAGTATCTTGACTGTGACGTTGAAGAACCAAACGGTCATATATTTTTGAAGCCGGACATAGAAGAAACTCAAACTGCCACAATTAGTGTTCCGGAAGTTGATATGGAATTATGCAACGGCTGTGGCAAATGTGGCCAGATTTGCCAATACAGTGCCATAATCTGCCTTAAAGATAAGCCTCTTGTTTTTGACCAGTTGTGCCATTCGTGCGGTGGGTGCATGCTGGTCTGTCCCACCGGTGCCGTTAAGGAAAGGCCCAAAGAAGTTGGTTTTGCTGATTTTGGCTCGGCGAATGGCGTCAAATTCGGTCAGGGTCGACTCAAAATTGGTGATATTCATACCCCGTCATTGATAAAAAAGGTTAAAAGCAATTCGATTAATGAAGGTGTTGTTATTATTGACGTTCCTCCGGGGACATCGTGCCCGGTTATCGAGGCGATAAAAGGCAGTGATTTTGTTTTGCTTGTAACCGAACCTACACCATTTGGATTGAATGACCTGAAATTAGCAGTTTCAATGGTCAAAGAGTTGAAGCTACCTTTCGCTGTGGTGATAAATCAAAGTGATTTAGGCGATGACCAGGTGCATCAATACTGTGATAGGGAAAATATACAAATTATTCTTGAAATACCAAACGACCGCCGAATCGCTGAGGCTTATTCGGTTGGCAAGATGATTGTTGATGTTTTACCCGAGTACAAAGAAGAATTTACTGGTTTATACGAAAGTATTTCAAAAGGGCTTGAAGGCTAAAAAATGAAAAGAGATGATTGGGAATTTATGGAACGGATAAGCCTTGACATGGAGACTCGGCGTATGGCGTGTAAAGTTCTTGATGTAGACGAAATGGCGGACAAGAAGCAGCTAAAGAAAGCATATCGGAGAGTTGCAATGAAGTGTCACCCTGATAAAAACTTAAACGATCCTGATGCGAATAAGAAATTTACGCTGGTTAAATGTGCGTATGAGCTTTTAGCAGAAGACAAACCCTGTCCTGAGCTGTTAAAGGAGATTAACTCCTGGCCTGGCGTTCCTGAGGACGGTAAATATCAACTTGATAATCCCTGGGGGCATTTTCTTTGGTGGCGTGAAAAATTTTTCGGTTCTGAGAAAGAGAAAAGGTCAAATGGCAAGCGTTCTTCTTGTGTTTAATAGAAACCCTTACGACGGTACGGATATAACCTGGAATGGTCTTCGGCTGGCAGAGCAATTGCTTAATGCCGGTTTGGAGGTGAATATATTTTTAATGAACGATTCGGTGGATCTTGCTCGTGACATAACTGAGCAGCCTGAAGGCTATTTTGATTTGGGAAAGATGCTTAAGGAATTAATCGTGAAAAATATCCCTGTTAAAGTATGCGGTACCTGCAAAGTACGCTGTGGTATCCACAAAGGAGAACCTTATTTTGAAGGGGCCCAGGAAGCCAAGATGACTGAATTGGCACAGTGGGTTGTAGATGCGGATAAGGTTATTTCATTTTAGGTGTTACCGATGGTTCCTGCAAAGCTATCTGATGACTTTTACGACAAGATTAAGCCGCGTTTGTATCGACGTGTGGGCAGGGAACTGCATTCGGCAAATCATGTGTTAGATATTGGTTGTGGTAATTGTGAACTTGCCGGGTACTTATCTCAAACCTATGGGCAAAAAGTTACTGGTATTGATATATCTTCTGAAAGTTTTCCGGATAAAAGAAAGATAAGTAAGGATTGGCCGTCTGTTCGCTGTATTCGCAGAAACGCTTCGAGACTTGATTTTATCCAAAATGAGGCAGTAGATGCGGTCGTAATGTTCTGGTCTCTGCACGAGATGAATAATCCTAAAGCAGTTTTGCAGCAGGCTTATCGTGTTCTGAAGCCGGGCGGAAAAATACTTGTCGTTGAGTTCCCTTGCAGTTCGCTTGCTCAGAAATTATGGAACGAAAAATATTTCAGTAAACAGGAATTAAAGAACTATTTGTACGAGGAGGGATTCGGGAATATTCAGGCCAGACTGATTGAGAACAAACAAATACTCTGGGTCAGTGGATACAGCTGCACCAAAAATAATAGCAAATCAGAGCAAGTGAAGGTCAAAGTGTATGAAGCATGAAAGAACGTACATATTTGAGAATAAGGTATTTCAAAATCAAAATGAACCGGCAAAAGTGATTTTTAGCGGTCCCGGCCAGATGGAAATCGGAGCTGCTTCTGAATTCGGCGGCAGCGGCAAAACCCTGAATCCGGAGGAGATGTTTGTTGCTGCAATTAACAGTTGTTTGATGAATACATTTTTTTATTTTACGCAAAAGTTTAAAATCGAGATTTTATCATACAATTCACAGGCTTCGGGCCAGCTTGAAAAGCAATCTGATGGATTTCGATTCACCAATGTCGAAATACGGGCAAAGGTTCATCTGGCTGAAGACAATTTTGCTGAAAAAATTCACGAAGCAGGCAGTTTAGCTGAAAAATATTGTCTTGTCTCTAAGTCTGTCAACTGCCCTGTTAATTATCGGCTGGAAATTGAAATTAAAAAAAAGGAAAAGTTGGGAGAATAGAAACATGCCATGGGTTAATGAGGATTTATGTGTCGGCTGCGGTATTTGTGTAGATGAGTGTCCCGTAGAGGCAATTACGCAGGACCAAAGCAGCAAAGCAATTATCAATGATGAAAAGTGTATCCGGTGCGGCAAATGTCATGATGTATGCCCACAGGATGCTGTCAGGCACGATATTGAGAGGATTCCTCAGGAAGTTGAAGCAAACATAACAAAGACGAAAGAACTTTTGCAGCATTTTGACTCGCCACAGGAACAGGGGGAATTTTACGAACGGATGATTCGCTACTTTAACAAAGAAAAAAAGGTAGCTGACCTGACCATAGCCAAAATAACTGATTTGCGAAGAGCTATAAACAAAGAAGAATAACCGGTATGTAAGTATAAATTTATCAACAGAGTTGCACTTGAGTGAATATAAAACAGGAAGGAAAGTTTTATGAAGGAGCTGGTGGTTATAAGCGGGAAAGGTGGAACAGGTAAGACAAGTATTGTGGCGGCATTCGCAAACCTGGCGAAAGACGCCGTGCTTGCTGACTGCGACGTAGATGCAGCTGACCTGCACCTGGTATTGGAACCGGATGTAAAACAGAGTTCTGATTTTTCAGGCGGCAAACAAGCCTCCATCGTTACCGAAAAATGTATCGGCTGTGGAAAATGCGAGGATTTGTGCAGATTTGATGCAATACATCTTGATGGTTCGGCTAATGGACATATTGATAAGACATACAGGGTGGACCCTGTTTCCTGCGAGGGATGTAAAGTATGTGTTGAGTTCTGCCCGGCTGACGCTATTGAATTTGAAGATGCAATTAACGGCCAGTGGTTTATATCTGATACACGGTTTGGAAAAATGGTTCATGCCAGGTTAGGTATCGCAGAGGAAAACAGCGGCAAACTGGTTTCTCTTATACGCAAGGAAACTAAAAGGATTGCTGAAGAGCAGAAAAAAAACTTAATTATCGTTGACGGTTCGCCGGGGATTGGTTGTCCCGTAATTGCTTCAATTACCGGAGCGGATTTGGTGTTGATAATTACAGAACCGACTCTTTCAGGAAAGCATGATTTAGAGCGGGTTGCGGAATTGGCAGCCGGTTTTAAGATTCCTACATTGGTTGCTATTAACAAATTCGACCTGAACGCTGACATGGCAAATCAAATTGAAGAAGATGCTCGTAAACGGAATATCAAAGTGATTGGAAGAATACGTTATGACAAGGCCTTTACAAAGGCTCAAATTATGAAATGCTCGGTAGTCGAATATACCGGTGGTGCCGTATCAGAAGACGTCAAGGCCTTGTGGAGAAATGTTACATATGCCCTTGGCTGATGCAAATATAAAAGGTAACGCAGATAAATCATCACGGTTTGATTTTGATACTGTGGCGGATTCATATGATCAGTGGTACCAAACGGCTGAAGGAGCAATGTATGACCGCCTGGAGAAAAAGATTATTTTCAGATTTCTTCGGAAAAATACCAAGGGAAGAAAATTACTGGAGGTTGGATGCGGGACGGGACACTGGAGTCAGTTTTTCAGCGACTGTGGTTTTGAGGTTACCGGTGTTGATATTTCAGAGTCTATGATAAAGACAGCACAAGGCAAAAATATTGCCAACGCTTCATTTCAAATAGCAGACATCCATTCTTTGCCTTTTGCGGATAACAGCTTTGATGTAACAGCAGCTATTACAACATTGGAATTTGCAGGCAATGTCGAGTTGGCATTACAGGAGATGGCCCGCTGTACTCGCAAGCCTTCAGGAAAATTGCTTATAGGAGTATTGAATGCATTGGCACAATTAAATCGCAGCAGACAGCAAAATCCTGAATCGCTATATGCAAAGGCTGATTTATTTTCTCCAGAGCAACTCAAAAAGCGTTTAAGTAAATATGGGCAGACTGAGCTGTGTACAACTGGGTTTATCCCCGGACAGAAGTATCTTTTACCATTGTCACCGTTTATTGATGCGGTTGGTCGGTTTTTTCACCTACCGTACGGAGTTTGTATTGCAGGTCAGGTAAGATTATGAAAGTACAGGCAGAAGTAAGTTTATATCCGCTGCGTCAGAATGATTTGACCAAACCAATTCAGCAATTTGTTCAGGCTTTAGAGAGTGATAAACTAAAGGTTGAAATAGGTTCGATGAGCAGCGTTATCTCGGGTGAGGAATCGATAGTTTTCCAGGGTTTACAAAAGGCTTTTAGGCAGGTAGCCCAAAACTACGAGATAGTGCTAACTGCAAAAATATCTAACGCCTGCCCGCAGAACGGGAAGAAATAAAAAAGCTCCCAGCAAAAAAGGAAAACAAGTTATGGCAAAAGGAACTGTTAGTATGATGAGTCAAACTCAATCTGAAATCGTTTATCGACCGACCGTATGTCCTTATTGTACTTCCGGATGCGGCCTGTACCTTGTAGTTAAAAATGGCAGGATAATTGGACAGGAGCCGATGAAATCGTATCCTGCAAATGAGGGCAAATTGTGCATAAAGGGCAATAACACTTATAAGCTTTTATCTCATCCGGAGAGGCTGACTGAACCTCTGATAAAAGGCAAAAAGGCATCCTGGGAAAAGGCATTGAAACTAATCGCAGAGAAATTTGGCACTGTTTTGGCCGATGAGTTTGGTGCGCTTGGCTCTGGCAAAACGTCGAATGAAGAAAGCTACGTGCTCCAGAAGTTCGCTCGTGTTGCTATGAATACGAATAATATCGAATACTGTGCGAGGTTTTGCCACTCGGCCACAGTAGCCGGTCTCGGACCTGCGGTTGGCAGCGGAGTTATGCAGACCTCACAGTTGCATATAGACCAGGCGGATTGCATATTTTTGGCCGGTGTAAATGTCCAGGAGAATTTTCCAGGAATTGCCAGGCGCATACGTAGAGCGAAAAACAAGGGTGCCAAAGTAATTGTGCTCGATCCAAGAAACACTATGACCGTAAAAAATCTGGCAGATATTCATTTACAGTTAAAGCCTGGAACTGATGCGGCTGTGTTAAACGCAATGATTAAAGTGATAATAGATGATGGTTTGGAAAATGAGCAGTTCATAAAAGCAAGAACTGTGAATTACGAAGACCTTAAAGTTTTTGTTTCAAATATAGATTTAGAAGAGGTGCAAAAGATTACATCTATACCCTTAGATAAAATCAGAAGTGCAGCATCTGTTTTTGCAAAAGCTGCTAAGGGTTGTATTCTTTATGACGAAGGAATCACACAGCATATAACGGGTTCGGATAACATCAAACTTCTTGCCAACTTAGTTTTATTGACGGGCCATATTGGAAAACCAGGGACCGGCGTAAATCCTATGAGGGGTCAGATAAGTGGCGAAGGCAGCGGCGATATGGGATGCGTCAATGTTTTTTATCCGGGGTTTAAGCGTGTGAACAAAGAAACTGCTGAGCATTTTCAGGAATTATGGGGTGTTGAAAGTCTGCCGTCGAAGCCGGGTAAAACATTTATGGATATAATAAACACCTGCAAGGTTATCTATATGGTAGGAGTAAATCCAATGATAAGCGCACCTGATTCCAATAACGTGAGAAAGTCGCTCGAAGGTTTGGATTTCCTGGTTGTTCAAGACATATTTATGACCGAAACTGCCAAACTCGCTGATGTGGTATTGCCTGCTGCCACCTGGGTCGAAAGAGAAGGAACGCATACGGGCATCGACAGGAGGGTTTACAAAATCAATAAAATTGTAGAACCACCGGGCCATGCCAAACCAGACTGGTGGATAACAATGAATATAGCCAAACAAATGGGGTTTTCAGATAAATTCAATTACGATTCATCAAAAGATATCTTTGAAGAAATAAGAAGATGCGTACCCCAGTATGCGGGTATCAGCTATGAAAGACTGGACGAGACAATTGGAGGAATCCATTGGCCGTGCCCTTCAGAGACCCACCCGGGAACTCCGACCATGTTTACGGAAAAATTTAACACCCCGGACGGCAAAGGCCATTTTCAGCCGGTCGAATATAAACCGCCTGCAGAGCTTCCGGACGATGAATATCCTTATATCCTTACTACAGGCAGAGTTATTTTTCATTACCATACCGGTACTATGACAAGAAGAACAGATAACCTCTATAGCGAAGTGCCTGAGGCTTTTATCCAGATGCATCCTGAAGACGCTCGCGAGTTGAAAATTAGTAATGGTGAAAAGACCATCGTAAAATCAAGACGCGGACAGCTTGAAATCAAAACAAGTATCAGCCCGGATATAACCAGAGGAGTCGTATTCATCCCGTTTCACTTTAACCGGGCAAACGCAAATATCCTTACTAATCCGGCATTTGACCCTACCTGTAAAATGCCTGAATTTAAAGTCTGTGCGGTAAATATAGAAAAAGTTGATGAAAAATGAGGTAATATATAATGAAAACAGGTGACGTATATATCGGTGTTTCCTCTGACGAACAGATTCTGGAAAAAGCAGAAAATGGGGGCGTAGTTACTTCGCTGTTAAAATTCGCTTTGAAAAGCAAGTTAATAGATACCGTTCTTGCAGTTAAAGCCGGTAAGAATAGATATGAAGGAATCTTATCTTTTATAACAGAGCCTGAAGAAATCAAGGAATGTGCCGGGTCCTTTCATTTTGCAACACCGGGTATCGCAAAAAACGTAAAGAAATATCTTGATACTTACAATAAAAAGATAGCTGTGGTTTGCAAATCATGCGATGCAAGAGCTCTGATAGAACTTGCTAAAATAGGCCAGGTAAACATTGAGAATATAATAATGATAGGACTTAACTGTTCCGGCACCCTGGCTGCCGTCCCACATATTAATATGCTAAGAGAATCCGGAATTGACCCTTACAAACTAACTTATGAGGATATTGATGACGACAAAGCGATTTTGAAGTTTGACGGAGACGCGCAGAAAATCTTCCATTTAAACGAGCTTGAAGAAAAAGAGCTGGGCAGAAGAAGGAACTGCCAGAGGTGCGAATATCCCATACCCCGGATGGCAGATTTGGCCTGTGGGAAATGGGGATTAAATGGCCAGCAGGGAACATTTGTTGAATTGTGTTCGGCAAAGGGCAAGACTCTGTTTGAGAAAGCAGTCTCAAATGGCGTTATCGAAATCAAGACCGCTTCTGAAGAACAGATAAAACTAAGAAATCAGGAGGAAGCTAAGAAAGTCAGCTCTGCAAAAGCACGTCAAAAAGTGGATTTTGAAACCCCTGAAGATAAATTTTACTGGCTGTCTTATATGCAGGCCTGTATCAAATGCTACGGCTGTCGTGACGTCTGCCCTTTGTGCCACTGCAAAAGATGTGTGTTGGAAAGGGATGTTCCCCAGACAGTTGAAAAAGGAATTATACCACCTCCGCCAACATTTGGGATGATAAGGTTGTTCCACGTTGCGTGCTACTGTGTAAATTGCGGACAGTGCGAAGATGTATGCTCGGCTGACATACCTATATCTGCCCTGGCGCATTATCTGAGCAAAGACGCAACGGAACTGTTTGATTATGAGTCAGGTGTAAATCTCGATACTCGATTGCCGCTTTCTTCAATTCCTGAAGCTGAAAGGGTAAATAAATCTACAGAATTAAAGGCGGTATAAAGGTATTTTTAGAAATGTAGAAATGCAAACAGGTCTTAATAAAGGAGTCGCGAAAGTATGACAAAAAAAACAAATACACCTCAAATTAATGAAAATCATAGACAGCAGATGCAGGCTGAGCAAGAGCAGATTCGGCAAAGAATAAAACAGATAAAGCACCAAATACTTGTGCTTAGCGGCAAGGGGGGCGTTGGTAAAAGCACGGTGGCGGTAAACCTTGCTGTTTCACTGGCACTTGCCGGCAGGAAAGTAGGGCTTCTCGACATTGACATACATGGTCCAAGTATCCCGAAGATTCTAAACCTTGAAGGAAAGACTATCCAGGCTGCAGGAGATGTGATTTTACCGGTTACAATGCTGGAAAACCTGAAGGTTATGTCTATAGGTTTTCTGCTGCGGGAAAGCAGCGATGCCGTTATATGGAGAGGCCCAATGAAATACCAGATGA
>Ga0272442_10001411_pt1 | contig 36695 bp, 22 predicted proteins | sample SSMForm2O_FD_200262 | JGI IMG/M metagenome (GOLD analysis project Ga0272442, IMG submission 200262) | Marine sediment archaeal communities from Little Sippewissett salt marsh, Falmouth, MA, United States - SSM-Form-2O | ecosystem: Environmental > Aquatic > Marine > Wetlands > Sediment ... | reverse complement strand
GACGATTACGCGCGACGATTACGGCTCACGATCGGGCCCGCCAGACCCTCGTCTTCCGTAATCGTCGCCCGTCATCGTCGTCCGTTCCCCGTCTCATCCGTTTTCATCGAACTTTTGACAGAAGCTCCCCGTGGGGACAGGTGCCGATCAACCTGACCCACAATCACTAGAAGGATATTGGGATTGTGTCAAGTACCTTCGTGAGGCGCGACAGCTCCCGCGCGGCACCCCGGAGATTTTCTGTAGCCACAAAGCTGTTGCAGTGTACTCATATAGAGGTATTATTGTCGTTCGAATCGGACCCGCCGACGTCCGCGCCGGGAGGAAATATGAGAGGAAATGCCTGTTTTAGCGCGCTTCTATCCCCGGCCATACTCCTCCTTTTCCTTATCTCGACACCGACTCGCGGCGATATCCACCTGTACGTCAACGAGGCCGAAACGAACATGGCCCAAGCGGCTTTCCTGGGCGTGGGCTTCCGAGTCTCCGCCCATCTCGAGGGAATCACGCCAAGGGAGATGAACGAGGTCTTTGCCAAACGCTGGCACGAGCTGTCCCCCTCCCACGCCCTCGCGGCGCATACATGGTCTTGGGACTGGGAACGCGTGGTGCCGTTCATGAAGACAGTCCTGCAGGACAGCGAAATATGGCTGACCACCATCGAGCCGTCCGGCGCGACCCCCGAGAAACTGCCCGACCCGGCCAGGGTCGCCGGCATGCTGGAACGCCTGGTCAAGAAGGAAGGCGTCGGCAACGTTACCGCCTACTGCGTGAATTCGGGCCGGCTCGGCCCCGGTTCCCGCGGGCCGACAGCGGATGCGGCGCAGTTCTGTTCCGAGCTTTCCGGCAAGCTGAAGGCGCTGGGCCTGAAGATCAGGGCCGTTCCCGGGCTTCCCCACGGCACTCTCGCGTCGGCCGACACGGGGAACACACCCGTTTCCGAGCCGGAAGCGGGACTCCGTCTCGCCGAGGCCACCATGGCCGCGATCCTGGCGAAGGCGCCTGCGGTAACGTGTATGCCCTTCGCCGACCTGCCCCCCTCCATGACGGGCGGCAATGCAAGCGACTCCGGAACGTTCGAGTGGAAGAAGCCCGGCTTCAAGACGCGCCCCCCCTACTACGCCGCAGCCATCCTGGCCAAATACATACGCGGCCCGGTGAAGACGTATCCGGCGACATGCAGTAACCCCAAGGTCAAAGGGGTCTTCCTGCGCGGCAAGCACGGGTGGGCAACGGCGCTGATCGTGAACCGCACCGACCAGCGGTTCATGTCACAGCTCCACCTGACCGACAAGGAGCTCCCCGGCGACAAACGCCACTACGTCTATCGCGTGGGCAGTGTTCCCGTGCACCCGTACGGGGATGTCCAACCATGCGAGGATCACAGGATACACTCCGGCAAACGCATCGGATGGAAGATTCCATTGCCTCCCAACTCATTGTCTGTCATGCACTGCGTTCCCGACACCGAGCCGCCCGAGCAGATACGGTTCATCGACGTTTCCGAAGCCGACACCGGCGGGAATCAACTCAAGTGGGACCCGGTCGTGGACAAGGACGTGTGTTACTACCGGGTAGTACGCATGAACATGCCGCGATTCAAGTTCGCCAGAAAGACCCCGATCGGATCGACCATAGCCACTCAGCTTGTCGACGCGAACCCGCCAAAGGATAAGAAAGCCTACTACGCCGTAATCGCTGTCGATCAATACGACAACCATATTCAGTAGGAACGCGTCGCGTGTCGTGTGTCGCGTGTCGTGTGTCGCGGGATGCGGGACAAGCGGCCCGTTTGCCGGTGAGAAGATCAGGTAAAGGAGTAATAGATGAGATCATGTGAGAAGTTGTTGGGACTGCTTCTGGTTGCGACAGGTCTGGTTGTGGCCTTCGACCTTACTGCGTATGCGGCTGATGAGCCGGCGTCGGAGGGAGATGTGAAGGGCCTGAAAAAAACACTGGAGAGTGCGATCAAGGAGCTTGCAGAAACCCGCGACAAACTGGCGGCCAAGCTGGGTGACCGGGTGAAGTCCGACGCGAAGGAGGGCAGGAACTGCGACATGTTCCTGCGATTCGACGAGGGCGCGGACGAGGAAGAGACCTTCATGATGATGTCGCGGCGCGGCAAGCAATGGCTCACCAGCTACGCCGTCGTCCCCAGATGGCGCCAGGAAAGCTTCCACGAGCTGTTCGCGTACGTTCATCGCGGCAGGAACAGGGAGCGTACCTATGACAAATGGCGCTTCGCCGTGGACATGAGCGACGTGGCATTCGACGGCAAGTCCCTGGGCGGCCAACTGACTGCGAGGTATCAGCTCGACACTACCAAAACCGATCTGTACCCCCCGGGCACTCCGACGAGATGGTCGAAGACCGGTCAGAAGTTCACTACGCTCGAGAAACTGTTCACCCTGAACCACGAGAAGGACCAGGTACAGACATACAAGCTCAAGGCCAAAATGCTCGACGGCGTATACGAGTTTGATCTCTGGCTCGTTAACGCAATCCAGGGCCGTGCCACGCTGCAGACGCGGTTCCAGGTTCCGGCGCAACCGTGGATCCGCGGAACCGTCTGGGGCCTCAACTGGAACTGCGGCTATCACGGGGTCGATGCCTCCGCGCTCGAGGTCAAGGACGGCGTACTTTCGGGCCCGCTAATGGTATCGCTCAACCCGGACGCCTGGTTTCCGAAGAAGCCGCACTACATGGTCTACAACCTGGAAGCGAAGATAAGCGGCCGGCTGTGTGAAGGCACGTTCGAGGGCCAAGGCGACTTCGGCGAGTGCTCCGGCAAGCTCCAAGGCGAGGCCGGCGAGTTCATCACCGGCACATACGAAGCTTCCGGCGACATGGGCGATTACGGCGCGTTGGTGTTCGGGCGGATCATGCCGGCACGGGAGAAGATCTCGGACCTCCTGAGCGCCGGAAAGAAAGCCGATGACGTCCCCGCGCTTGCGGCACGCGCCGCTGAGCTATATAACGAGATCCGCGCGCTCTGCCTGGCAACAAGGCAGTATCCGCTACCCGTCGAACACGCGCTCGTGCAGACAAAGGCGCCCGGAGCCGAATGGAAAGTCGAGGATAAGCTCTCAGCGGAACAGGTCGCGTCCATCAGCGCGTATGCCGAGAATATGAAGGAACTGGTCGAGTCGTGTGTCGATTCCCTCGGTAAAGAATCTGATGCCGTCGTCGGCATGCCCGACTGCGGCGATCCCTCGTTCGGCCCTTACGGCACTGTGACGGCGCTTTCGTCCTCCAGAACAAACACCGTTGACGTTCCCGCGGTCAAGGACTCGGGCCCGCAGAAGTGGGCCTGCATCCCGCGTTGGCAGGTCGTCAGCCCGTTCCCCAGGTACGACGACATGGACCACAACACTGCCGAGCTTCCCGACATCGTCCCCGCTGACGGCGCCCTGTACGAAATCACCATGGGCAAAACGAAGTTCAATAAAGGCGAGAAGAGACCGAAGCGCATGGTGAAGACATGGTCCTCCATGGCCGCTCCCGGGGGCAAGCTGACGATGCCGTGGTCCAGGATCAGCCCGCGTGGCCGGAGCCAAGGCGCTGTCTGGTTCGCCAGGACAATACTCGTGTCGGAAAAGGCCCAGGAGATCTGGGTAGCGTTCTCCGCCGAGGCGCAGGGCAAGTTGTGGGTGAACGGCAAGCTGGCATGGGTTGGCCCGGAAAAGCGCTGGCGTAACTGGCGCGGCAGAGAGTCGATCTTCAAGATCTCGTTGGAGAAAGGCGAGAACCGGCTCCTGGCACGCGGCCGGGAGGACAGGCACGAAGCCTACATGAGGGCCTTTGTCTGCATTCAGGGCGCACCGGATCCCGAATCGCGCCCGCTGATCGCAACCAAGGAGAGCGACGAGAATACCGCAGGCGGGCTGGGCGACGGATCCGGTCGATTCGCCCGGGCCACTAATCCGCCGCTCGCATGGGATATCGAAAAGGGCGTAAACGTAGCGTGGAACATCGATTTGCCCGGCAGCGCCGCGAGCGGCGTCGCAGCGGCCGACGGCAAGCTGTTCGTCTGCTGCGCGCCGAATCTCGTGGTTTGTCTTGACCAGGAGAAGGGCAAGGTGCTCTGGGAAAAGGAACTCGGGACCGTGAGCGAACGTTCACGGGGGGAGGTAATCACCGATGGCAAAATGGTGTGGGCCTGTCTCGGGGCAAAGACCGCCGGGTATGACCTCAAGGGCAAAGAGAAGTGGACCGCCACCGCCACGGGTGAACGCTGCAACCTCGCACTGGCCGACGGCAAACTCCTCGTGGAAAGCGGATCCGGACAGCGCGATGAAGCGCACACCTGTGCCGCCTACGACGCCGCCGGCGGCAAGGAGCAATGGAAAGTCGATGTCCCCGGCGGCTACAACAGCTTCGGCCTGCACGTCATCAGGCTCCGCAACGGCGGCAAGGAAGTCACCGGTGTCATTCCCGAGTCGCTCCAGGTCCTGAGCCTGGAAAACGGCAAGGTCCTGTGCAACCCTCCGGACACGGATGCACGTCCCGGATCGCGGGTCTATTTCGCGGACGACATGCTCATTTTCGCCAAGAGAAGCAAGGTATGCGCACATAAGTACATGCTCGACACCCATGGCCAGGTGGTCGTGGCTCCGGCGTGGCGCAACGGGTACGGCATCAAGTACGACTCGCACATGATGGTGCTGATGGCGCGCAGGTACTGCATGATGATCGGCACCGTGCAGGAGGACTGCAAGGGCCATTCCCCCGCCGCTATTCGCGAGCTCTACGCATACGATCGTGACACCGGCCGACCCGTCAAGCGTATCAAACCTCTTCTCCTGCGTTCTGAAATCGACGGCAGCCAGTCAACCTATGCGGCGCCGTACGTCTTCATCCACGACCGCGGCGGCGGAAGTGCGGGCGGGCATGACAAGTACGGCCAGATCGGCATCGTCCGGATCGACAATACACCGACACTCGTGAGTCGCAACTACATCGCGCTCGGCACGGGAACACCCGTGTTCGACAGTGACAGCATGTTCCTGGTTAAAGGGACGAAGATGTGGCGTGTCGCGGTGACCGACGACCAGGGCCGGAAGTACCAGGACGAGAAGCTCGCGGAAATGCTCTTCGAACGCCTGTGGAACGTGCCGAAAAGCGAGAGATTCGCGATGCCGAAGCCCTTCGAGGAGGCACCCGAATATGGCACCATTCCCCTGTCGCGGATCGAGAACAACGTGGGACTCCCGCACTGGATGGTGGCCGGTCCGTACCCGCTGCCGGATCCAGAGAATGAGGCAAAAGACAACGCTGTCCTGGCCGCCCTACGGCCGAACCCGGGTGATGGCCGCGAGCTGGGGGGTACGAAGCGCAGATTCGAGGCGCTGACGCAGGAGAACGTGAGCGTCGGCTACAATTACGGCCACATGTACTACCTGTGCGGCATCGGCGGCACCGTCGCCACGGTGTTCAGAAAGATCGACGTGCTCAGCTGCACGGGCGGCAAGAAGGACCAGTGCGGAATCCTCTACACGGTGGTTGCCAACAACCGCCCGCGCGTGGCTTCGATAATGATGCCGGCGAAGGGCGTGGATGTCTGGCTGGGCGGCATCAAGCTCAAGCCGTTCCAGGCCGTGCAGATGGAGCCCGGCGCCTATCCGCTCGTGGCGCGCGTACGCCCCGACAAGATGGGCAGGAAACCCGGCGGGATCAGCATCGCGTTCCGGAACAGGGACGATCCCCGGGCCGCGAAAAGATACTGGCTCAGCCAGGTCAACAAGCAGGAAGAGGCCGTCAAGAGAGCCGCCAAGGCGCTCCCCGGCAGCGAGCTGGGCGAGAAGGCCGAGATGTACCTGCAGGAGCTCGGCGAGTACAAGGCGTTCCTGGATCTCGAGAACATGATCAGGTCGGCCCGCAACGGCGCCGGTATGTTCATCAACGCACGGCCGCCCGTCCCGTGGGAACGCGCCGCCAACCTTAAGTGGCGGGCCGACCTGCCCGGCGAGCCGGCCGCGGCGCCCGTTGCGGCGGGCGACAACGTGTACGTCTCGGCGAAGCCGAACCTGGTCGTTGCGTGCAACCGTGCGAACGGCAAGATCGCCTGGAAAGCCGAAGTGCCGAAGGCGTCCGGCCTTTCCGCCCCGGTGACCACCAAGGACGCGGTCTACGTTGCCGACGCATCGGGAGCGGTTGCGCGCTTCCGCTTGAACGGCACAGCGGTGTGGACGGAGAAGATAAAGGGCGCGTCCGGAACTCCGGTCGTCGTTCCTTCCGGCGACATTCTCGTGGTACAGGCGGGCAAGCTGTTCGGCGTTGACATGAACAGCGGCAAGACCACCTGGAGCGAGAAATCCAAGGGCGGCGCACCGACACCGATCACCCTCGCGGGCAAGGCGGCCATACTGACGTGCGACGGTACGATCCTGAACTCAGCGGACGGCAGAGTGCTTGTCACCGGCCTGCCAGCAACGGGGTCCGTCACACCGCAGTTCGTAAGGGACACCGTTTACTCCGCATCCGGCAGTTCCGTTGCAGCGCACCGCGTGGCCCCCGGCAGGAAGCCGGAGAAGCTGTGGGAAGACAAGGCCGGCGGCAATGCAATCACTTCACCCATCGTATACGACGGCTTTGTCTACGTCCTGACCGGCAAGGGCGACATCCGGGTCCTGTCCGCGGCCGACGGCAAGAGTGTGGGCAAGCACACCCTCGCGGCGAAGCCGAAGGAGGGTGTTTCCGATCTGCTCCTCGGCGGGATGCACCTGTTCGCGGTCAACCTCGGCGATGGTTCACAGACGGTCGTCCTGAAGCCGGGCGAGAAAATCGAGAAGGTCTGGGAGTACAGTGCTCCCGGCGCATCGGTCGCGCCCTGCTTCCTGGCCAACGGCCAGTTCGTGCCTGCCGGCAAGACGCTCTTCTGCATCGACGGCAAGCCGCCGGCAGAGCCCGGTGAGTATACGCCCCTGCCGGAGATCAAAGCATCGAGCGACGAGCCCGGCAAGGGCGTGCCCGTTGTCAAGTTCGCCGACAACCAGATGCCTGCGAAGCTGCTCTTCGGGGGGCCGGTGAAACCACAGTCGCTCGAGGAGGACTTCCTCAAGGCGATCGGCGGGCGCGAGAACCCGAAGGTAGAGGCGGGCAAGAAGATCAAGTTCAAGGACCAGGAATTCGCGTTCCAGCCGGTGGAGTTCGCACGTTCTGTCTGGTCGCACCCGAAGTTCACGGCCGGATTTGACTCAATTGACGTCAGAACCGTCGTCACAGAGGGCCAGAAACAGGAATCCAAGATGAACGACCATACCACTATCTATCTCTATGCCGTGATCAACAACGACAAGCCGCGGTTCGTGGAGCTGCGTGACCTGACGCCGGGCGACGACCACTGGAACAAGAAGGAGCAGATGCAGAACCGCTTCTGGCTCGGCGGCAAGGAAATCAAGGTCCAGGATGTCGTGGAGATCGAGAAAGGCAGAATCCCGTTCCTGATCCAGGTTTCCGTCGGCACATGCGACACCAGCGGCGGAAAGATATGGATGGCGCCGCGCCTCATCGACAAGACTGATAAATACGGCGGCGAGAAACAGAAGTACCTCGCGGCCAGGAAGGTCTGGGATGCCTACGCAGCGGCCAAGGATAAGCCGTTTGTGCTGAAGTAGGACGAAAATGCGGCGGAGGCCCGCCGCTCTCCAAAACAGAGCTCTGGAGCGGAGCCGGTGACGGCTCCGACCGCGGAACGGTAACCCGTTCCGCTCCACAGAAATGAACGACACTGGAGAGCGGCGGGCCTCCGCCGCATCCGGAAGGTGTACGTGTGACTAAGAAAGCCGCAGTCAAAGGAGCAGTGCGGCGGGAGGCGAAGGCGGCGGCGAAGCTGTCCGACGTCATCGCCGATTACGCTGAGCTCGGCTTCCGCGAGTTCAAGTCGTCACGGGCCATCGCCCAGTATCTGGCTGAACGCGGCTTCAGAGTGGAATTCCCCTGGAAGCATCTGCCCACGGCGTTCCAGGCGACAGCCGGCGCGGGGAAGCCGACTATCGGCATACTGGCGGAGTACGACGCGCTGCCGAACTGCGGCCTGCGGGAAGGCACGCCGGGGCATGGTTGCGGTCATAACCTGTTCGGCGCGGGATCGGCCGTCGCCGCCGTTGCCGCAGCGCGCATCCTTGAGGACGACGGCATTTCCGGCCGTATCGTACTCTGGGGCTGTCCCGCCGAGGAACCGATCGCGGGCAAGCCGTTCATGGCACGCGACGGCGCGTTCAGGAACCAGAACGTGGTGTTGTCATGGCATCCGGGCGGTGACAACCAGGTCCGGCGCAAGGGCGGGTCCGCCGTGGACAGCGTGCTCTTCGAATTCTTCGGCCGCACCGCGCACGGCGCCTACCCGGTTCCCGGACGGAGCGCCCTCGATGCGGTGATGATCATGGATGTCGCGGTGAACTATCTCCGCGAACACCTGCCGGACAATGTCCGCATCCACATGTGCATTCCCGACGGTGGCGACGCCCCGAACGTTGTGCCGGCGTACGCCAGCGCGCACTACTATGTTCGCGGCAGGAACCGCGCGGAGGTGGACAGGCTGCGGAAACGTGTTATCGCATGCGCGAAGGCCGGGGCCATGGCGACGGAAACAAAGCTGAAGGTTACACGGCTGGCAGGCGCTTACGACCGGCTGCCCAACGAGGCGCTGTCGGACGTTACCCAGGCCAACTTCGACCTGTTCGGTCCGCCGCGTCCCACTCCGGCCGATCGCCGGCGCGTGAAAGCCCTGGGCAAAACTCCGAAATTCGCGGAGAAGATCAGTCCGCCGCGCACCGTCGCCGGTTTCGCGTCAAGCGACGAAGCAAACGTCTCCTGGATGGCACCCATGTCCGTCTTCAGCAGTGCGTGCCACTCGAAGGGTATCTCGGCCCACCATCGCGATCTGACGGCACAGATGAAACTGCCGTTCGCGCACAAGGGCATGCTGCGGGGTGCCGAGATACTGGCCGCCACGGCCGTGGACCTGTGCGGCGACAGGAAGCTGCTCGCCCGAGTGCGCGCGGAGTTCAGGAAGCGGACGAAGGGGTTCAAGTACGACCCGCTCATCCCGGCCCGGCCGAAGCGGCCCCACCGCCTGTTGACCGGGGAATAGCAGGACGAAGATGCGGCGGAGGCCCGCCGCGCTCCATAACGACTTGTTCCAAGATGGAGGGTCGGGTTCCACCCGGACCGCGCTTCCGCGGACGGCGTGGAAGCCGTCCATCCGAGGCCCTGGAGAGCGGCGGGCCTCCGCCGCATCCTACAACCCCATCCACGCCTCAAGCTTGGCGAGATGATCGTCCGTGAACTCCTCGCCCCAACAGCCGTAGATCTCTTCGCGCAGCAGGCGCTTGTATTCATCGCGCGACAGTGACGCCCGCCACGTGGTGAACATCCGGCGGTCCCATGCCGTGTTTTCGGCGACGACCGCCTTGACGTCCATGTGCCGGTTCAGGGCCGCATCGAGCTCAGCCACCTTCTCGGGATTCTCACCGGCCAGGTCGTTCATTTCGTCCGGGTCATCGGCAATGTTGAACAGCAACGGGTTCAATTTCCCGTTGTCCTCGTAGATCGTATACTTCCACGGTCCCCGCCGCAGAGCGAAGCAACTGCCCGGCAGGTACGCGTTATGGTACTGCACAACCGCGTCGCCGCAATGCCGCGTCTCGCCGCCTGTCACATCCGGTACGAGACTCTGCCCGCGCGCGTAGCCCGGCACTTCCGTTCCCGCGATGTCGCAAAACGTCGGCAGCATATCCACGAGCGATACCGGCCGGTCCTCCAACGCCGCCTCCCTGCCCTTCGGCGGACGGACTATCAATGGAACACGCGCGGCCGCGTCATACATGTTCCCCTTCCCCCACAAGCAACCGTGTTCCATCTGCATGTCGCCGTGATCGGAAATGAAAAAGATCCATGTATTATCGAGGAGCCCCAGCGGCTCGCAATGGTCCAGCAACTCGCCTACCATCTCCTCCATCTCGGCTATGTAGGCATAGTAATTCCGGCGACATGCGCGCACGTAATCGTCGTCCCTGTCGTCGGGACAGTGCTTCGCTATGCCCTGATATGCTATGGCCGGGGGTGGGTTCGGTTCGCGCGGCGGCAAGCGTACGGAGGCCGGATCAATCTGATCCACAAACCGTCGTGCACCTATGTAGCCGCGCCCCGTATGAACGGCACCTACACCGAAATGGCAGACAAACGGGCGTTCGTCTTTCGCTGCGTCGCTTAGCCAGTCAAGGAGGTTCATGTCGGCCTTGAACGGTTCGTCACCGTTGAAGTTCCGCCGGTCAAACGGATTGGTGTAGTGATCGTCCGATACCGCGTGATGGTGCGCCTTGTTTTCGGGCAGGCTCAGGTTCACCCGCCGGCCCCATGTTGTACACCGGCAGCGCAAGCTGTGACTCCCGAAAGTCTTATCGCGCCGACCCATGTCACCCGTCCGGTAACCCGCCTGTGCGAGGAGCGTCGCGAAAGTGACAGTATCATACGTGAGCCCCGTATAGTTGTTCCAGCAGCCGATCTCGTGGATGTGCCGGCCCGTCCACATGCTGGACCGGGACGGGTTGCAGATCGGGGAATTGCAGTAGGCCGAAGTGAAGCTGACGCCCTCCGAAGCCAGCCGGTCCAGGTTGGGCGTCAGTGCGCCCGGATACCCGAGATGCCCCAGCACACGCCCATCCATGCTCTCACAACCAAACAACAGTATATTCGGTCTATCATCAGCCATAGCGGTATACTCCTTTCAGAAACCGCTATGTTACGCGGTGTGCGTGGCGTGGTGCAAGTCCGGATGGAGATCAGAGATCGTCCAGGCCGAGGTCATCCTCTTTCTCGGCACCGGCGTCCATGGCGCCTATTTTCAGCTTCAGCTTCCGGCCGGGCTGGATGGCTTCGACGGCGGCCTTGATCGCATCGCGCAGGGCTTTCCTGTCCATCTTGAAATAGGCCTTTTCCATGGCAGGGATCGTGCCTTCGGCGGCCCCCTTGAAGGTTCCCAGCGCCGTTGCGGCGAGGGTCATGTGTCCCACGTTACTGCCGGCGAACACGCCTGCCAGCGTGTCCAATACATGCTTCCTTGTCGGGCCCTGCGCGTGTTTCGCGGCGTGTTCGCCCAGGAGCGTCAGCGCGGCTGTCGCCGCTGCGGCGTTCTTGTCGGTGACGGCCTTCGTGAGCCTGTGCATGACGCGCTCGCCTCCCTGGGGATCGATCTTCAGCAGGGCCGTGGTAACAGCCGGCCACCTGGACGGCTTCTCACCCTCCAGCGTCTTCAGGAGCATCGGCTTCGCCTGTTGCTGGATCTCCTTGCCGAGCTTGAACAGCGTCTCGACGGCTGCGGGCTGTACGTCGGACGACCCCTCGGCCGCCGCCTTGAACAGGATCGGCAATGCTCTTTCTTCGCGCACGTTGCCGCCGGCGAAGAAGTACGCGCAGGCGCTCGCGAAGAACTGTTCCGAGTTGCGCTGCATCGCCTTCAGCCACATCGGCGCCACCGCTTTCCTGCCGTCGGCGCCAAACGACGCAAGGGTGCCCGCGAACATCTTGAAACGCCCGTAGTCGTTCTTCCTCAAGGCCTCGCCGGCCGCCTCGGTTATCTTCGGGGCCGCCTCGGCGCCGCACAGCTTCAGTCCGGCACCCGCCGCCGCGCGCAGCTCGACCCTGTTCCCCGCTATCACCTTCAGCAGAACATCGGCGTCCGGACGATCGCCCGAGGGCTTTGCCGATTTGCGAAGATCGAGACATGCCAGCCTCCGCCGAGTTCGGAAGAAAAGCCGCCCGTCGGCGTAGGCATGGCTGGTGGAATTGGCGTAGTCGAGGTCCAGCGTCCCCATGGGCCGGAAGCTCTCCGGATCCGCGTTCAACATGAGCAGGCCCTGGAAGACGCGGCCGTCCGCTGCTGCGAACGACATGTACGAGTTACGGCGGATCCGGTGTGTTGCGAGGATCTTGCCCGTCGCCATATCGACACATAGATAGCCCGTATCCTTCGACATCGTGTAGAGATGCCCGTTGTTGATTGCCGAGAAGCCGGGCGGGAGCGCATGCCCTTTGAGCGCCCAGGCTTTCTCCGCGCCCTGAGGCGTAATCTTCCAGGCTGTGATCCCTTCCGTCCTGGTCCCCGCCACCATCATGTTCTCGGTCAGCGAATGCCGACCCGTTGCCCCGGGGATCGTCCACAGGATCTTGCCCGTGCACGGCTCGATGCAAGAGGCGCCTTGCCTGCCGCCGGTGACGATAACGTACTCTTTACCGCCGTGCCGCCAGGTCAGCGGGCAATCGTGCCACGCAATGCTGTCCCTGTAATGCCAGAGCCGCTCGCCGGTTTCCGCGTCGAACCCCATCACTCCGGTATTGTGCCAGCGCGGGCCTACGTAATGGCTCAGGTAGTCGTTGCAGACGAGCACCCCGTCGGCAATGCATACAGCGCTCCCGAAATCACGGTTCATATACATAACGTGGCCTTCTCTGCGACACAGGGCTGCACTGTGTTTCTGCCACTGCGCGCGCGGGCCAAGATTGGACTGCCATAACGGCTCGCCGGTCTTCGCATCCACGCAGAACACGCCACCACCCGGACCGGTACCGTATACCTTGCCGTTCCACGCGCTGTGCGCCAGCAGTCCGCCCGACTTGCTGAACGAGGTCATGCTGACGCCGGTTTCCTTGAAGACGGTCTTCCACACCGTTCTACCGGTACGTGCGTCGAAACAATTAAAGGTATCGTCGGCCATGATTCCCCAGTCCTGGCTCAGGCGACCGTTGGTTTGTCGCGCCTTGTACCAGACAGGCCTTGCGACCGCCCCGCTCGGCGTGAAGTAGTACTGGATCACACGATTGCCAAGCACGATCGGCGCCGCGTAGCTGCCCTGGTTGACGGCCTGTGTACGCGGTATCTTCGCACCGCGTGCATCGGTGCCGTACGAGTTGGGGATCTGTTCGTCGCTCAGCCACGCCAGCCTGGCCTTGGGGAGGGAATCGACCAGCTCCAGCCCTGAGTCAGGGGCCGAACCGTTACTGAAAGGGCCGCGCCAGCACGGCCAATCGTGCCCGGGCCGGATCTCCATGCCCGGCGGCGGCGGCGCGTCGGGCGGCGTGATTGAGCCGCTCAGCCGGCCCGTTAACGTCTCCCTGGCCTGGTTCTCGACAACCACCGTCGTCTTGAATGTACCGGTGAGCCCGCCGCCGTTTCCCGCAGCTTCGAGGGCCATCCGGTAGGCGGTCGCGGACCTCGAGCCCGGCCACGTTGTGCGGAACACGGCCATGCCGTTCAGCTTGCCATCCCGGAACCGCACCTCCTCCGCGGTGAGACTGTACACGCCGCCGTGCAGCCGCGGCATCAGCAGCAGTGACGGACCGCACTTGCCGGCAGTGACGGACCGCACTTGCCGGTGGCGGCATCGACACTGAGCAGCAGCTCGAAGAAGTCGCACGGCTTCGTGCCCTCGTCGGTTGTAAGCCGCAGCTTAACGGTTGTCTTCTGACCTGCGACTGCAGCCGCGTAGAGGCACAGGAACAACGCCGCCGCGGCCAGCCACCTTATGTGTTCCTTCACAATCATCGCGCGTCAATCCAGCCCCAACCCCAGGTCGTCCTCCCCTGTTCCACCCTTCCTGCTTCCGGGCGTTAGCGGCTTAATCAATCTCAACTGCAACAAAAAACAAGATAATTTGAGCACGACCAGATACGGTCAGCAGTGAAGGTGACAGGTCGAAGGTGCAGGTGCAGCGGAAGCCGGAGTCATTATTGAGAGCGTGAGAATACCTTACCTTCACTTGCGACTTGCACTTTCGACCGGGCCGGGCTCCGATTGGGTTGTGGGCCCGGCCCGCTTTGTTCCCTTCTTGAGATGTTTCTTGTCGTAGTTAGTCCGCCACTCATCGGCCGGATGGAACCCTATCACCTGTAGCGTCTTAATCTGACGCAACGCCGCCAGCCCCTTGTACTTGCCGGGCGCGTATAGCACCTCTTTCAGCGGCATGCCTTCGAGCGGCGACAGGTCACGGACGCGCGTGACGTCGAGATTGACGTAGGTAAGCGGCATACCGGCCAGCGGTGCCAGGTCCGACACGTCCGTCTGCTCGAAGCTCAGCACTTTGAGCGGCATGCCTTCCAGCGGCGCGAGTGATGAAACACCGGTGCGGTCCATCCGGAGCTCCTTCAGGCGCAGGGCCTTGATCGCGGATAGGTCGACCACGCCGGTGTCCGTGATATCCAGCGCGTCCAGCGGAAGCCCCGCCAGCGGTGAGAGATCGGACACCGGCAGGCCGGCGATCTTTAGACGGCGTACCGATTTCATTCCGGCCAAGCCGCCGATCTCGCGAATCTGTGTGTAGGAAATATCGAGGTCAATGGGCGTCAGTCCCGCCAGTGAGCCGAGGTCCTGGATCCAGTAGCCACGCACGTTGAGCTTCTTCGGGTTGGCGGCTTCGGCCAGGGACTGCGGCGCGGGAATGAGGATCGCGGCGTTCGGCTTGATGACATAGCGGCACACCTGGAAGCGGCCATTCCCAACCGGGAGCGCCACGTGGTCGGCCGTTTCCTTCGGCTTTGCGGTCGATGACCGGTACCAGCCCTGCGGCTCGATGGTGTTGGGGTTGATCAACGCAACGTAGTCGAACACCAGCTTCTGCATCAGCGGTGTGCACTTCGCCAGGCCCGAAAACACCTTTGCGATGTGCGGGCGGAGCTTCTCGCCCGGTTTCAACCGAACCACGTTGTTCGATGGTTTGATGGCCTTGAGTCTCGCCTTCTCGCCAACCGCATCAATTGTCCAACGCTGATCGATAAGACCCCATGCGTAATACTTGAGCACCTCGTCCCGGTAGTCACGCGGAGCAGGAATGCTGTGGATCACATCAGCCATCGCCTGGCACTCGTTGAACTTGGCAGACTTGTACCCGTAGCCACCCTCGTAGATAGCCGGCTCACCCCCGTCGATGGGCTGGATCTCCTGTACCGTGCTCCGGATGAGTTGAGCCACTGCCGGGCATTCCGGGTCGAGGTTTGGGTACGTTTTGAGAAGCCAGGCGCGGAACTGTTGTCCCTGCTCTTCGGCTGTCTTTCCAAACCTCAGGCGCGGTGGTGCAGTGGAAATCGTTGGCCGTTCGGTGACCATCGCGGTTTCGGCCCCGGGAGGCGGCTCCGCCTCGGGATCACAGTCTTCAGCGCCGAAGACGCGCACCGTCACCAGCAGTCCAGCGAACAGAACGAGAAAGCATTGTCGAACACGAGTCACGCCGGTTGCGAGGATAACAGTGACTTGCCTTCGGATGCAAGCGTGGTGTAAATGGAGCGATTCCGTTGTCGGTGCCGGGATGGCGTTTTTCGTGAACTCCAAAGATATCACTGTTGCCGGCGACAGTCTGATCGCCGGCGCCGAAGGCGGCGAGATTGCCGTTCTCAAGGCGGGCCGCGAACTTGAGGTCGTCAACAAGAACAAACTCGACAAGCTGCGCTCGACTCCGGCAATCGTCGGTGATAGGCTCTATCTCCGAACGATGCGCTGTACTGCATCGATCCGAACTAACCGGAAACGGCAGATCAAACCGCGTGCCCGGCTGCTCCGCGCCCGAACGGGCGTGGCCCCGGAAGAAGGAGGTAGCGTGATATCACATTTGTCGACGGTTTTCCGCAAGATGCCACACAGGAAGAAGGACAACGAACCCGAACCACTGAAGCTCGACCGTTCGAAGGAGTTGCTCGCGCGTTCGGACGAACTGATCGTACCGGGATGCCTCGTACACAAGCGCAACCACGACATGCTCGAGAAGGGCTACCCCGTCTATGTCGAACGTGCGGAAGGCGCCAACTTCTGGGACGTTGACGGGAACAAGTACATCGACTACCTGATGGGGTTCGGGCCGATCGTGCTCGGCCACGCGCATCCCGCGGTTACCGAGGCTATCGAGAAACAGATACGCGACGGGATCGTCTACTCCGTCGGCAACCCGCTCGAGATCGAGCTCGCCGAGCGGATCCTCTCGCACATCCCGTGGGCGGGCCGCCTCGCGTTCATGATAGGCGGCAGCGGCGCGACCTCCGGGGCGATCCGACTCATGCGCGCGGTCACCGGGCGCGATCTTGTCCTGCGGTGCGGCTATCACGGCTGGCACGACTGGACCTCCCCGAAACCGGGCGGCGTACCGCCCACGTGCCGTGCGCTGAGCATTGAGTTTCCCTATAACGACCTGGAAGCGCTGGAAGACCTGCTCAAGCGGCACTCGGGCCGCGTGGCGGGCATTATCGTGGAAACACTTCGCTTCGACGGACCCGATCCCGACTTCCTGCAGGAATGCATCGACCTCGCGCACTGGTACGATGCGCTCTGCACTTTCGACGAGGTGAAGACGGGGTGCCGCGTTGACATCGGCGGCATGAACGTGCGGATGGACCTGGAACCGGACCTCGCAACATACGGCAAAGCCTGGGGCAACGGGCTGCCCGCCAGCTTCATCGTCGGCAGCGAGGAAGTCATGACCCGGGAAGCGGCGCAGAATGCCTGGATTGCGGCAACCTTCCACGCCGACACACTGAGCCTGGTGGCAATCCGAACCGTGCTCGACGAGCTCGAGGCACAGGGCGGGATAGCACACCAGTGGAAGCTCGGGAAGCGGATGATGGACGGTGTGAACGCCGTCTGCGAAGAAGCGGGCATCGGCTACCGGCTCAAAGGCTGGCCGCCCATGCCGAACCCGAAGACGGACGAAGAAGACAAGGAGCGGGTGCTCGATATGCTCCGGGGCTGCCTGGCACGCGGCATCTACCTGCATCCCGGCCATGCGATGTTCCTCAGCCTCGCGCACACCGAGGATGACATCGACTACACTATCGCCGCGGTCGAGGACAGCCTGAAGTAGGCACCGACTAGACGATCTCAAGCACGTGCAGAAACTACTACCTGCCCTTTAACCCCGGCCCGCGCCCTCAACTGAACACCTTCCCAATATGAGCAAGTTCCTCAAAGGCCTCAACCCCGAACAACGCAAGGCGGTCATGACGACCAAGGGCCCCGTACTCGTCCTCGCGGGCGCCGGCACCGGCAAAACCCGCGTCATCACCCACCGCATCGCCTACATGCTGTCAAAGGGCGTTTCGCCGAAATCCATCCTCGCGATGACCTTCACCAACAAGGCCGCCGGCGAGATGAAGGAGCGCATCGGCCGGCTCGCGCCCAAGTCGTCCGTCGGCGACCTCACCGTCGGCACCTTCCATTCCTTCTGCGTGAAAGCGCTGCGCAGGTTCGGCGACCGCGTGGGGCTCCGGAAGAGCTTCGCCATCTGCGACGCGCCCGACCAGTTCGTCGCCATGAAGAACGCCCTGCGCGACCTGGGCATCCGCGAAACGACGATACAGCCCAGGGTCTGCCTCGGCCGCGTTTCGCTCCTGAAGAACCGGCTCGTCAATCCAAAGCAGCTTCTGAAGTCGGACGACGACTGGGAAGCCATGATCGGGCGTGCCTACGCGCGCTATGACGAGGGGCTCCGCGCCAGCGGCCTGTTGGACTTCGACGACCTGCTGCTCTACACGGTCAAGCTGCTTAAGGACAAGAAAACGCTGGCACAATTCCGCAAGCGATACCGGTATATCTTCGTTGACGAGTACCAGGACACCAACGGGCCGCAGTACGAGATCATCCGCCAAATCGGCGGGAAACACCACAACGTGTGTGTCGTGGGCGACGACGACCAGTCCATCTACGGCTGGCGCGGCGCGGACGTTTCGAAGATCCTGCACTTCGAGGACGACTTCCCCGAGGCCGTAGTCATACGTCTGGAGACTAACTACCGGTCAACCGACGAGATACTCGAAGGCGCCAACGCCCTGATCCGCAACAACCTGTCACGGCACGAGAAGTCCCTCCATTCCGCCGCGGGCGGCGGGGAACCCATCTCGATCGTGAGGCTGGAGGACGAAAACACGGAAGCGCAGTTCGTCGTCGACGACATTCAGCGCCGTGCACGGGAAGACAGCGTGCCGCTCGGCGATTTCGCCGTTCTCTTCAGAACACAGGTCCAGCCGCGCCTCTTCGAAATGCAGCTGCGGCAGGAGCAGATCCCCTACACGCTGGTCGGAGGGATGTCGTTCTTCGACCGCAAGGAGGTCCGCGATGTGCTGGCCTACCTGAGACTTGTCGCCAACCCGGCGGACGAGCTTTCTCTGCTCCGGGTGATAAACGTGCCCCCGCGCGGCATCGGCGCCACGACCGTCAAAAAGGCCCTCGCGATCGCGGCGGACCAGCGGCTTTCGCTCGCGGAGGTCTTCATGCGCGGGGATGAGTTTCCGGGCCTGAACCCCTCGGCCGTTGGCGCCGCGCGGGAGTTCCTGGACACGCTCGGGGGGCTGGGCAAGCTCAGCTCCGGGCGACACCTCGTGGAGCTCGTGAAGCAGCTCCTGCTAGCCGTTAAGTACGGCGACGAAATCCAGCGCTGCTACCCCGACCCGGAGACGCAGACCTCGCGCTGGGACGCGTTGAACGAGATCATGAACATGGCGGAGATGCACTTGCGCCGGAAGCGCGGCGCCACGCTGTCGACCTTCCTGGAGGACCTCGCGCTCAGCGCGGCGGAGGACTCCGAGGAGAGCGACGAGCCGGGCGACAGGGGGGTCACTTTAATGACGCTCCACTCGGCCAAGGGCCTGGAGTTCGGGCGGGTCTATCTCGTGGGCGCCGAGGAGGGGCTGCTCCCGCACGCCAGGTCGGTTCAGGACGGCGCCATCGACGAAGAGCGCCGGCTGGCATACGTCGGGGTTACGCGCGCGAAGCGCAGGCTGACTATCACTTTCACGGCCAGCCGGGCGAAATACGGGCAGCGCGTCGGCACTATCCCGTCCCGGTTTCTCTACGAGATACGCGGCAAGAAAGCGCCGGTCGAGCAGATGGAGAGCGATCTCCGAAAAATCAACGGCGCACCGCGCAAACCGGGGAAGAACGGGAAGAAGAACCGTCGGAGAACCAAGTCCGGAACGGCCGCGAAAAACGCGAAGAGACGCAAGAGCCCGAAGTAATACGGGCCGCACTGGAGGGCGGCCCTGCCCGGACTACTCCGGCGGCTTCGGTCTGGGCGGCGGGGTCTCGGTCCTGATCTCCCAGCTCTTGCCGTCCGCCCGCCGGACAATCACCTTCTTGGTCGCGCTATCGATTCTGACGACCCTGTACTTCTTCCGGCGGATCTCGATATCGGAGCCGCGCTTGACCTTGTAGTCGATCTCGTCCGGGTAGAAACGCAGCTGCAGCTCGTACTCGCGGTAGCGCCGGTTCCTGGTGAGCGGAATGGTCTCGTCTCCCTTCTGCAGCGTCAGAACGCTCGTGTCTACGGTCTTCGGGATGCCGTGAACCTTTCGCTTGCCCTGTTTCGGCTCGTACTTGATGAGCTTCCAGCCTTCGACTTCTTCGTCGAGCTTCTTGAAATAGGTCATCTCCGGCCTGCTGAGGGCGAACTTCTGCGTTCCGTCAGGCAGCTTCACGACACCCGTGAACATCAGCCGGAACGGCTGGGCCAGTATCTTCTCGACGCGCAGCGCGGCTACGAGCGGACAGTGGTTCGCGTCCCTCGGGTTCGTGTCGTAAAGGAACTCCTCCAGGCTCGTGAAGCCGTCATCGTCCAGGTCGCCGTGCGCGTCATCCTTGTCCTTCGGGTCCAGCCCGTTCTTCTCTTCCCACTCGTCGAACATCCCGTCCTTGTCGCCGTCGAAATCGGGCGGCCGCGGGGGCGGAACAGCTCCACACCCGGGCCAGGGACACGGCTTGCGGGCGCGGAAATCCTCGATAGGAATGGGGCGCTTGCACTCGGGACATGCAACCCTGGTTTCGGGAACGGTAAGCGGACGTCTCGACGGGCCGAGCTGGTCCGGGTCCATGGCCGCCGTCATGGCGTCCCGGTACGGACCGCCGTCTACGCGCGGGGGGCCCGGGCGAACATCCGGTGGCCCCGGCAGCGTGGATAGCTTCCGCGAGGACCTGCCGATCAGGTAGCCGAGCGACCCGATCACGAACACGAACACGATGCACACGATTAGCTTCTCGTAGTTGGACTGCAACCACGGCTTCTGTTCATCTGCCTTGCTCATGATGCGCCTCCAGTCTATAGATCCGGGACTCTGCCTGCTCCGCGCCGCACAACGTCGCAGTTATTGTAGACAGAACGCCGCCAAATGCATAGTCTGAAATGCCAACAACAGGAGGAATATCATGGCAGGCATAAAGGAACGTATCCTGGAGGTCGTCGGCCGGTTCCAGCTCTCGTCGCTGGCCACGATCACTCCCGACGGCAAACCGTGGACGCGCTACGTGATGGTTCGTGGGGATGACACAATGACCATGCGCTGCGCCACATTCGTCAGCGCCCGCAAGGTGGAACACATCAAGGCGAACCCCGAAGTCCACATCACGTGCGGCTGCATGAACCCGGCCGAACGGCAACCCTATCTCCAGATACAGGGGCGTGCCGAGCTTACCACTGACGAGAAGGAAAGACACGACCTCTGGTCGGACATGTTCAGCCATGTCTTCAGCGGGCCGGACGATGCCAAGTTCGGCGTTCTCGTGATCAAGGCATACCGAATCGAGCTCTGCACTCCCGGCTCGCACGAGCCGGAAGTCTGGGAAGCGTAGGTCGACACAGTTGGAAGTGCGGCGGAGGCCCGCCGCGCTCCAGAGGTCTGGAGACTGGATAGCGGCGGGTCTCGCCGCGCTCCAGAGGTCCGGAGACTGGACAGCGGCGGAGACCCGTCGCGCTCCGGAGGGCCGGGAATTGGAGAGCGGCGGGCCTCCGCCGCATCTGCAGTCGCCACAGGAGGCACTTATGTACTATGGCTGCGCATGGTATCCCGAACACTGGCCGGAAAAACGCTGGCCCGAAGACCTGCGGCTGATGCGGGAAGCGGGAATGAATGTTGTCCGCATCGCCGAGTTCGCGTGGAGCCGCATCGAACCCACAGAAGGAAACTACGACCTCGCCTGGCTGACCAAGGCCGTTGACATGGCCGACGACTACGGCATCGCCACGGTGATCGGCACCCCCAGCGCCACGCCGCCGGCATGGCTCACGCAGAAATACCCCGAGGTCCTTTCCGTCAACGAGCAGGGCGTCCCCGACCGGCACGGCGGACGCTGTCACTACAGCGTGACCAGCCCGCTCTACCGCGATCTCTGCGCCAGGGTTGCCACGCAAATGGCCATAGCCCTCGGCCGGCATCAAAACGTCATCGGCTGGCAGATCGACAACGAGTACTGGCGCACCACCTTCGACCCGCACACGAAGGAACGCTGGGCCGACTGGCTGGAGAAGCGTTACGGCACGCTCGATAATCTCAACGCCGCCTGGACGACCAACTACTGGAGCCAGGCCTACACGGCGTGGGACCAGGTCCCCATATCCGGGAAGTGGAGCAACCCCTGCCTCGTAATGGCGATGCGGCAGTTCTTCACGGACATGTATATCGAATACCAGAGGGTCCAGATCGACGCGCTGCGGCGGGCCATTGACGAGCGTCAGTGGATAACGCACAACGCCCACGCGCACCGGAACCTGGACTGGGTGAAGATCGGGCGGGAACTCGACCTGCTCTCGTGGGACCCGTATCTCGGGGCAAACCACCTGTCCACGGACGAACCCGGCTGGGTCAGCGATCTATGCCGGAACGTTCTGCCGCAGCGCAAGCACTGGGTGATAGAGACGCAGCCCGGTCGAGTCTCATGGAGCAGCGTGAACAGCGACCTGCACAAGGGCGAGACGCGCAATCTGGCCTGGCACTTCTTCGGACACGGTGCCGATGCCGTCCTCTTCTGGCAGTGGCGCAGCGCGCTGGGCGGACAGGAACAGTATCACGGAACCGTTGTTGCGCCAGACGGCACGCCGCGGCCGGTCTACGAAGAAATTGCGCAGGTCGGACAGGAGATCAAGCCGGCAGCCGAGGTTCTGGACAATAAACGCCCGAAGGGCGATGTCGCCGTGCTGTTCACGTATCCCGACATGTGGGCCATCGCAGAGCAACGGCATCACAGGGACTTCGACGCGGTCACTCACATGAAGTGCTATTACCGCGCGCTCCGTGAACGGGATATCTCCGTCGATATCCTTGATCCACGTCTTGCCGATCTCTCAAGCTACGAGCTGGTGCTCGCTCCCAGCCTGCATATCCTGGATTCCTCCGTTGTTGATAAACTCAAGGCATACATTGCGGGCGGCGGGCACCTGTTCCTCGGTGCTCGGTCGGGATTCAAGGACGAGCACAGCGCACTGCTGCCGTCGCGTCAGCCCGGCACGGAGCTCTCGGCGCTGCTCGGCGCCGACGTTCTCGAATACTACGCGCTCGGAGAACCGGTCAATCTCGTGGGCAAGCTCGAGCCGGGCCGGGCAACCATATGGGCCGAGCCATTCACGGTACGTGCCGATGATACCGAAACGTTGCTCAGCTACGGACCGGGCAACAGCTGGCTGGAGAACAAGCCGGCCATGGTCACACGGGCAGCTGACAGTGGGCGTATCACGTATCTTGGCGCCTATCCTGATGACGATACCGCGGACAGGGCAATCGACTGGGCGCTCGAGATATCGAACGTCACCCCCCCCACCCTATCCGCGCCGAAGGGCGTCGAGATCTGTCGCCTGGTCGGTGATGACGGTGAAGCCTACGTGGTCAACAACTGCACCGATGCGCCGCAGGACATCCTGCTGCCGGGTCCAATGAAGAACGTCCTGACGGGGGAAACAGTCGAGGACAATTTACAGCTAAACGAACGTGACATCGCCTTGCTGGTACCTTAAGATGTCACGCGGATTCCGGAGCGCGTTGGGCCGGGACGGCGTCCGGCCCGCCGACCAGACATAGGAGCTAGAACCATGATAGCAAATCTACCCGGCCGCGCAGCCCGCCTCGCATTCGTCCTTGTCTTCGTGTGCACGTTCTGCCGATTCGTGGCCGGCCAGGAAGCCGCAGCCGAGGCAAAGGTAAAGGCTATCGCCACGCTAATCGAATCGGATCGTGCGGACGGCACAATCAACGGCAGGAATGCCATCATGGAAGGCGGGCCGGAGAACGTGCCGATTCTGGAGGCACTTCTCAAGGCCAGACCGGAACGCGGCATCGAACGAGTGGCCGCCGCGTTGCTCATGGCGCTGGCCGGCCCCAGGAACGGGATCGTGTGCAGGACCGCCGGTGGGGGCGAAGTACCCGAGGGGATTCAGGACGGCGATATCGTTACCAAGATCTGGGAATACGACATCAAGCACCTCGGTAGTCTTCCTGATCGTGTGTTCGACGATTTCATCGCGAATTCGTGGGACTACCGGCACGTGCGGAACCCGGAAAAGATGGAGATAGAGTTCTGGCGTCCGCTGCACGGTGAGATGACGGTAATGGCCAAGCTTGCACATGTCGACGAGTTCCCTTTCTTCAACTACACAGACGATGTGCAGCAGTACTACCTGAAGGCCAAGCTGGGCAGATGGGATGCGGCTGTGGAGAAAGGTCTTTGCGCGGCCGCCCGACGCTGCCTGGATGTGGCGACACGTTCTTTGATTTCGGCCTACCGTGACGGCTGCCGAAACGCCTACGTCTTCAGTATACTGCTCTCGGCTCTCCGCCACTCCGGCAGGCGCGACCAGGCCCTGCAGATGATCGAAAGGTTTGCGGATGGTCTCGACCTGGACCCGCCGACAGGCCGAGCCAAGCTCGGCCTGATACCCGTCCATCACGCGCTGGCTCTGCGCAGAAGCGGGAAACTGGACGCTGCGCTGAAGGTGCTGTCGAACGCCATCGCCGTCGCCACGCAGAAGAAGGCGACAGGAGCGCTCACGGAGCTCTTGGGCTGCCGGCTCCGCTTCTATGTGAACATGCCGATCGCCAAGACGCTGGACTACTGCCGCAACGATGTCAATGCGCTGCGACAGCACATCGCAGAGGAGTACTGGGTCATCAACCAGTCGGCGGGCCATCTCGCGGCCGGCGGTCATCCAAGCCTGGCTGTCGAGTGGCTCCGTGCGCTTGAGAACGAACGGCTAAACGGTATGATCAAGCACTATAGCGCACAGCAGGATCTGGCCGAGAAGTACCGCAAAGAACTCGAACCCCGGAGCTGGATCCCGGTCTGTCATGTGAGTCGCACGATATCCGGATCCACTGGCTTCAGCCGCTGGTTCCGGCACGAGCGGATGAAGGGTGTGCGAATCGTCGGCCCGTTCAGGATCGATCTGAAGATGCGCATCAGGGTCATGTCCAATTGCCGGATACGTGATGGACGCTCGGCCGGGATCTGTATCCACGGCAACTCGCCCTGGCGAATCGAGATCGACGAATGGGGACGAGTCCGGACGGGTTTCCGCAGCACCGGGAACATGATGGAACGGGCATTGCTCACAAACATCGATGATTGGCGAGACTTCTCTCTTCGCGTGACTCCACACACTGCGCAGGTGTATTGCAGCGGCATCCCCATTGCCTCAAGGTTCTATTCCGAGACTCTCGATAGCAGATTCGCCGAGGACCCTTTTGCCGCGGGAGGACTGCTCGACGACTGGGCAGAGGTCGTTGGCGACGGCAAGAAATCCTTGCCGTTCGCCCCAAACCTGGTGGGAGCCGGCGCAATACCGAAGTTGTGCGACCTCACTGTGTTCACCCCGACATCTGCCAAGATCGACCAGGACGACGCGCTAAGAGCGCTTATCTCACTCCAGAACGCGGTCCGGGAATGCGATCTGAAACAGATTGAAGCATGCCACGAGAAGTGGACCGAACTGGTTGCGCCTGCCACCGATGCCGCGGTCGCGCTGGCGCCGATCAGTAAGATGGTAGCAGATATGAAGCGCTCTGCCTCCGCCACAGGCATCTCGCTGACCACTCCTGATTTCTTCAAGAAATCGAGAAGGTGGTTCGGGACGTGGCGCCTTGAAGGTGACTGGTTCTCCGTGATCGAGAAGAAACCCAAGGGCTACTATATGGGCACCGCCATACTCTTCCCGATGCCGCTCAATAACTCGGAACTGTTCGGCGTTCTTGACCTGCCCCGGGACAAACCAAAGGGACAGGTCCGTATCCACTGGAACTCCTCCTGGAGCAAGGGCGACAGCTTCCTTAGCTTGAACCCCGCCACGGGAGCGGTAGCCTGCGGGATCTGGCAAGGACGTTCGAAGAAGGCGACCATCGGCGAACTCAGTGGTCTTGTCCCTTTCTGTATCCGTGTTCGGGGAAAGGAAGTCGCAGTCTTCATTCGTGACGGGAGAAAGCCGGTACTGACAGTTGACGAGGTATCATCGGATCGCCCCAATCTCGCAATCAACTTCCGTGGATTCGGAAACACCAAGATGCGCATCGGACACCTGCACGTCCGGGCCGTGGACAAGAAGGCACCACTGAACGCCCCCGTGGAGCCGGTGTCAATGCCTGTCGGCCACGAGGAAGGCGCCTGGCGGTATGGCGACAAGAAGATAGAGAAAGCGCCGCCCCCGAGTCTTTGAGCTGTGCTCACAATGTATCCTGGCGGCCGGATCTATCTGGTTGTACGCGCCTTCCGCTTTGAGCCTTTGCGCGCCTTCAGGACATAGGCCTCAAAACGGTCGGCCTCCGATTTGTGCAGACCGATTTCCTGAATCTGGCCGCCCGGGATCGTTCTCGTACCTTCCCCGGATTTGATATCAACAGATTTCAGATCGACTATTCCGTTAACAACGTCGTCATTGCGCAACCGCACGTTTGCCATGCCGCGCCCATCGCGAAAGGTAACGGAACGTATCTTCGCAAGCGGCAGTTTGAACGATGAGTATGAAGTCCGGATCGGGATGGCCTTCAGCGCCGGTTCCCCGACCAACACAGTCTCATCGTGCAGCCTGACCGCGAACTTTACCGGCCCCGTGCTTGCGGCCAGATCGGCCTTGCGCAAATCCTCGAGAAGCGCGTCCATGTCTATGCCGCTCATGCCGCTTACCGCCGCCATTTCTTCTTCGGAAAGCGTGCCATTCATGAGCGTCCGGCACAGGACCAAACGTCTCAGCTTTCGGACGTCCTTGTAGATCCGCCCGTCGTACATGCACGAGAAATTCTTGTCGGTACGCGTGGTTTTCGCAAAGGACTGCTGTAACGCCCCGATAACGCCGGCCACATCGCCTGCGTAAGCATCGTCGAGCGCCGCGAGGACGTATGCCGAATCCAGCAGTTCTTCTAAGGCCCTGCTCCTGAACAGGTCTGCCTCCTTGCGAAGCCCGGGGACGGACAACATGTCCCTGTAGGCAAGGCGTGCGAGGTAACGATATTCGCGGCCGGCATAGCCCAATACCAGGGGCTCGTAGAAGTGCACCGCCATTCTGCGGTAGACCTCGGCTTCTTTTGTCTCTCCCCTGTCCTGCAGCGCCCTCGCCAGGAGCAGGCATATGCCGGGGGTGCCACATAGCTCAAGGAGCTCGCCTGCCTCAGCCTTCAGTGCGGCCCCCGTGCCTGTCAGTGCAGTTATCCGCGCGGCCGTTTTCTCGTAGCGGGCAGTTTCGCGCTTCGCGATCAGCCCGGTGAACATGCTTCCAACATCAACGCGACCGGCGGTCGATCTGCAATACTGCCTGCCGAAAACCGAAGCCGCTGTCTCAATGAACTCGCGGGCCGGCACGCGTTCAGCAAGACGCAGGAACGTACTCATAGCCGCTTGCCGTGGGTATTCGGCCAGGTCTCGCGCGAGAATCTTGAACACTCGGAGCATTTCGGCGGGAGCGCCGCGCTCAAGTGAGCGGTGTGCCAGTTCCTGGACCTCATCGCTGTCCAGCGGAGACTGGAGTGACCTGGCTATGTCGCAGAGATTCACGGACGTCCATGTCGACAGCAGATTGATACCGTGGCGGGTGCGCCAGCTGTTCCCGAACCTGATGCTCTCGCGGTATGCGGGCGACGCATCAGCGAGCCAGGCGTAGAACGGAGGCGGTTCGCTGTGCCGGCTTTGCTCGAGAAGCACGGCACGATACGACTCCTCCGCGTCGGTTCCTTCGACGCATGCCTTCACCATGGCGTTGGCGATCGCGTGCTCACGCGGACCTGCAGCAACGAGCGTTCTGAGGGCACGCTCGAAGTCGGGCCGGCTGTCGCAAAGAATCGCGGGGCAGAGAATGGCGAAGGAAGTGAGAACTGCGTCGTTCGACTTGCCGCCCAGCCGATCAACCAGAGCGCTTAGCACGACCCTGCATTGTTCGGGTTCCGCCACCACAGGGCTTCGGAATGGCCAGGCACCGTGGTCTTCCACATCAAGTAGCGACGATCGTACCTGGCCCAGGTACCGCTGAGTCCGGTCGGCCTCGTCCGGCCTGGCGTACTCGGTTGCCCGCGCAGCGATCGCGTCTGTGTCTGCCCCATGCCCCATGGTGGCCAGGTCAAAGAGTCGCTGGAACGCCGGGTCAGCGGAGAATGATGCCGTAGCGATTGCCCTGTTGCCGGCAGGGTAAGGGTAACAGACAGTGAAGAACTGCAGGTCGACCCCATACCTGCTCCATGCCTTTGCTTCGTTCCAATCCGGCGGTCTGCGCGCAATACGCGCGTAGAACCCTGCGAGTTCGGACAGGAACGGCGCGGGTGCTTTCCCCGGAGGGCAGGCAGTTGTGATGAGCGCCAGGGCCTTTGCCCATTCGCGGTACCGCAGGTGTATGTAGGCGCTGAGAAGCCCGCGACACCAGCTATTCGCGTCCGCGTCGCCGCTTTCCATGAGTGCCGCCAGTGCCTCCCAACCCCGCGCCGGGAATCGGGAGAGCAATCTGCCTGGCCGGGAAACGAGGACCGCTCCTTGGCTCTCAGCCGTTGTCCCGGGCTGTTCCTTGGAACCGGGTGACACAAACACCGGCCGATTGTCCGGCAACACCACCTTCCACTCCAGCAGGAGAGGAACGAACTGATCGTAATGCGTGCGCCAGTAGAAGCCGCCACGACGGACCGGCAGCACGTCATCCATGTAGAGGTCGATCAGAGCGCCACGCCTGAGCACGGTAACCGTCATAGTCTTACGTTCACCGTAAAAATAGCGCACGAACATGTATTCGGCCGGGGTCCGGACTCTCAGTCCGTCCAAACCGACAATCCTGTCCCCCACCCTCACGCCCGCCCGCGCCGCCGGTGAACCCTTGACCACTCCGTCAACGGGCATGTAGAACTCTGTCTTCCTGTCCTTGATCTCGCGCACAGGTTCGAAGTAGGTGACGGGTGCAGCAACGGCGGGGAGCGCGCATAGCATAACCGACAAGACATTCAGAACCTTCACTATCATCACATGGAACCAATGCTGGAAACGGCCGAGCCCAGTTTGACTGCAACCGTGTCACGGATCCGTGGCTGAGTCAAGATTCCCGCCGTGGGCACGGTGCGCCGCGACCACGCCCTGCAGCGCACCTGAATTACTGAGCCGGCCGGCGCCCCACAAACTTGCCGCGATTCAGGAAGTGCAGGATCTGGTCGATGACGTATTTCCGCTGAATCATGAAGGTGTGGGTTGAGTGGACCACAAGAAAGTCGCGCATCCCGGCCACTTTCGCCTTTTCCACGGCCACTTTTCCGTCGTCTTTACCGGGTTCGAGCAAGGAGTAGAGCGGGTTCAGCGACCGGTCCCCCGCGATCACGCCAAGCTCGAATTCGACCGGGCCAAGACGTTTCGGCAAGTCACGGTCACCGGTCCCAAGCTGCATACCGACCTTCCTTGTGAAGAACTCTGAGAACCGCAGTTTCCTGGTGATATCGGCCAGCCTGCTGCCCTGGTTCGGGGGCGCCATCATTACCACGCGCCCGACGTTAGTACCGGGATTGTCTTTCAGGTACGCGCGAACGATCAGGCCGCCCAGCGAGTGCGTCACAAAGTGGACCTGTCTCGCCCCGTTCGTGCAGTGCTCGTCTATGCAGGCGTCGAGCCGCTCAACATGGGTCTCGACGGGGTCGCGCAGCGAGGAATACCGCCAGTTGATGGGTTCATAGCCCGCCTCCCGAAGCCCTTTGACTATCCGCGTCATCGAACGGTGCGTTCGCCCCATCCCGTGCACGACCACCACATAATCGCTGCCGTCACGGCGCTCTTCCGCCCGCGCGCCACGGACCAGCAACATCACACACAGAACAACTATCCCAAGAATCGCCGTTCTCATGTCACAAACACATCGCAGCAACCGTGCCAGACGGACAAAATCCGCGAAGAACAGGCCTCAGCGCCCTGAAACGACCACCGAGTGGACACCGCTTGCACATAGGATGTGCATAGCCGGTAAGGATGTTCATCGACTGTAAGGCCTGTTCTGCCTGTTCAATGGCTTCCCGTTGGCACCCACCAGTCGAGCTGACACGAACATGTAGACAACCTTCGTCGGGTCTTTGCTCGGAGCGCCGCCACCGATGAACATACTCTCGCCGGCAAACAGGCTAACCGATGTTGATATCGTATCAGCGTAGAAGAACGGCTGCTGCATCACGATCCTGTGTTTCTTTCCGTCCCTGCCCTTGACGTCACAGCCGTAGTCGTGCCATTCGGGTTCATGGACCATTTGCGGCGTGAAGGTCAGGTCGATCATCTGGCCTTCCGGTGACACGTCCGGCGCCACCTCCAGAATGGTTCCCACCTCTCGCATTTCAAAGCCGCTCGGCTCGACCACCGTTCCAACAAGTACCGCGACCTGATTTGTGTTGGTCGTCGAGACGGACGTCGCCGTGAACTCGGTCGGATAGATGCATTCTTTCACAGACTTGATCACCGCTTCAGACCCGCTCTTGGTCACAACCTTTGGGCACGCCAGCAGCTCCGACTTCCCTTGTTCCCTGAGTTCTTGAAGCTCCTCACCGCCCACCATCCCCTTCACAGCCAAGGCCGCAATATCCGACTTCTTGAAAGCCACGAACTGGAGCTCAATCTCGAGTTGCGAGGGTTGAACGTCAAGAACCAGCAGTATGTCCTCGAAGGCCCGAAGATTCTCGGCAGTGTTGACGACAACCAGGGAACCGAGAGCTCCGATGTGTCGAATCGAAGAACCATTTGGCCAAGACACACCCATACTCCTGAAGAACTTCTTTGGCTCATCTTCATCCCTTTCCTCCGGCGGCCGGTAGCCCGGGTACATGTGCGCGCCAAGCCGTTCTATGAACATAGGCCTCACAGGGTAGTTCCGAACGACAAGCGGTGTTTCTGGAGCACCATGGTCAACGACAAGCACAATGCCGTCCCGCGCCAAGGGCTTCGCGTCAAATTGCGCCAGTGCGGCTTCCAAGGCGGACCACAGCGGCGCGTTGGCCGTCTTACCGGTTCGCTTGCCTCGCTCTTCGGCTGTTCGTATTTTCGCACGCCAACTGTCTTCTCGCGGCGGTTCACCGGCGATGTTCTCGCCGTCGTAGTCCAGCACGATGGTCAACGTCACGCCCTTACCCTGTTCGGCGATACGTGACTTGTCGTATTTCCTGCTTGCCTCCTGAAACAGCTGCACCACTTCACCAAGACTCGCGTTCTCAAACAGCAGTTCCGGCACCATGATCTTCATCAGCCGCGTCTTCAAGCCTTCGTCTCTCCGTTTGATTTCTGTGACCGTCAGCTGTTCTTGGGCGGTCTTGACCGTCGCGCCTTCCCTCAACAGGATCGGCCCGTACTTCTCTCCCTCCTTGTCGATCAAGCTGAACTCATCAGCGACTGCAGCCGACAGGCTGATCAGAAGCGCTATACTCAGAATCGTTCTCATTGCGTAGGTCCTCCGGGGCTCTTGTTGTTCGTGTCAGGCGGCTCATTCGTGGAAATCCGGAGCTTCCTGGGGCCGTCCTCTTCCAGAAGCAGGTTGCCGTGGACGCTGCAGGTGGGGTATGCACCGCCGGTTGTCGCGGGAATAGTGTACCTGCCCTCCGACGGACACACCGGCACGATCGTGCCGGCCCGGCCGGAATCGATCCTGCGCAGGTTCTCGAGACACTCCTTCCGCTCGGCCTTGCGTCGCGCGCTGCCGAGTACCGGGAATACGAAGGCGGCCACGGCAACCAGCAACAGCACGGCCGCCATCGCAACCAGGGAGCGATGTGATTCACGGGTACTCACTGGAAACTGATTATAGCCCGAATGCTCCTCCGGTAAACGCAAAAGGCATAGCGCCGGGCATGGGACATATGAGACGTATGGGACATATGTCAGCGCACGGCGATTCCCATCTAATTTCTCGGCCACTTTGAGCGTTCTTGTCTCTGAAAGGAGGAGTGTAACCATGGGAAAAAGACTGTTGCCCGTCCTGTTTGTCGGGCTCGTGCTGCTCAGCGGCACGGCTCTTGCCAAAAGCGCCAGCCATACCGTCACCGAATTGAAGTACGCCGAGGGTCTGTTCCAGCTCGGCCTCCCCGATTTCGCCAACATGGTTCTGGACCAACTGGAAACTAACCCTGATGCAGCCGTACGCCTGAAGCAATTCCAGTTCCGCCTGGCCACAAAGGAGGGCCTCAAACAGGCGGAAAAGGAAGTTGCGGGCGAGCCCGCCGACGCCACCGAGACCTGGCACATGAAGCTGGCGCTGGCCGACGGCTACTATGCCTGGGGCAAACATGCGAAGGCGTTCGACATCTATAACGCGTTCATCAAGCGCTTCAACCAGACACAGGACGCAGACGAGCGGAAGATCCTCACCGAGGTCATCCACAGGTACGCGCAGATGCTCGGCATCGTAGGCCAGCTCAAGGAGAGCCTCGCGGCATATCGCAGGGTGGACCTCGAAAAGGTCGAGCGGCCCGTCAAGCGTCAGCTCCTGGCCGAACAGGCGGAACTCATGCTGCGCATCTGTGAGCAGTGCGCCAAGGTCGAGAGGACCAAGCATCTCGCGGCGGCGGAGAAGATCTGTGACGACCTGATGCTCGTGCAGGACCTCTGGGGCGGCAAGGCCATCGTCGCCAAAGCCCACATACTCCTGCTCAGGGGCGAGCCGAAGAAGGCCGAGGAAATGCTGAAGACCAGTCTGCCCACGCTGATCGAACTGGACCGCCGCCTCCAGGAGGAAACGGCACGGTAATTCTCCCGCGGAATAGGTCCTATATGCCCTATAGGACCTATTCCCCCTTCTCCGCCAGCCGGGCGCGGGCGTATTTCGCCCATTTGGTTTCGGGATAGTCGCCGCTGAGGCGGCGCCAGACCTTGCGCGCCGCCGCGATGTCCTTCGTCCTGACCAGGCAATCGCCGAGCCAGTACATGCCTTCCGCGACGACGTGGTAGTCGTAGTCGTCGGCCTTGGCTATGACCGCGCGGTATATCTCGATAGCTTTGTCGTAGTCGCGGGCACGGAGCCAGTTGTTGCCGGCCAGGACGCCGGACTTGGCTGCCAGTTTGTGCTCGGGATGTTCTCGAAACACTTTGGCGAAGGGTGCGGCGGCCTTGCGGTACTCCTCACGTGCGCGCGCATCTGCCGCGGCCCTCTCCGCGTCGGGGTCCGGCCCGAACGGGCCTTTGATCTTCCCCAGGTTAAGTCCACGCTTGTAATGTTTCTGACCTATCCTGGCCAATGCCTCCGGAGCAACTTCGGTCCGGGGCCACCTCTTCAAGACCTGCTCATAGGCAAGCCCGGCTTTGCCGGCCCGGCCAAGCCGGTCGAGCAGACGCCCCTTCTCGTAGGTCGCTCGCGCGGCGTACTCGTCACTGACATCCGCCATCACCAACTGGTCCAGCGGCGCTGTCACCTTGGCGATCGGCATGTTCGTATCATCCGCCTGTTTCCTGAACCAGTGCTCGGCCTCCAGCAGCGCACGGTGGAAAGCCATCCCCTCAGTCGTCGCCACCTCGTGTTCGGGATCGCGCTCCCTGAGCTTGCCGAGCGCAGCCAACGCTTCCTTCAGCATGCCGGTCCTGGCGTAGATGGCGGGCAGGTCGCGAAGGGCGTGAATCGCATACCGGCTTCTGCGGTGTTTCCTGAGCAGCTCCTCGTAGGCGCGTATCGCGCACTTGCGCGGCTTGTCGGCGCTGCGCGTGCTCCACTTCCCCTTCTCGATTGACGTGAGGGCCGCCTTCGCGACGAGGCACAGCTGCAGATCGGGCGGCCGTTTAGACGTCGAGAAAGGCAGAGCGTTCTTCCGTACCGGGATACCGTCCTCCCAGTAGTCGTTGGGCGAGGGCCGCATGCTCGGTCCGCGCCCCAACGGGCGGCCCTTGGCTATAATCCTGAACTCCGGCGGCAATTTTGTGCCCCAGGTGCGTGCCTCAATAAGAAGATCGACGCCTTCCTCGGGCTCTCCCAGCCGCGCGGCAAGGGCGGCCGCGCGCAGCAGGATTCTGTCCCGGAACGTGCTGTGGTAATGCTCACTGAGGAACCTGCCAAGCAGCTTGCCCGCAGCTTCGTGTTCCTTGGCCGCAATGTGATCCTCAATCTGGCTGGCCAGCTCGGCGGCAACGGCGGTCCGCGGCTCCTCCGCCGACGCATTGGCAGCCAGCGCCAGGCAGAGGCCAAGCAAGACGCACGCTCTGGGGTTTCCGGACATCCTACTCCTTGTCAAACTCCGAGAACTGCACTTCTGCGAGTCGGGCGCGGCCGTACTTGGCCCATTTCCTGGCGGGGTAGTCCCTCGCAAGCCGCTTGAACGCCCTGTAGGCTTCCTCGTGGTTCCCGTGTTTCGTCAGGCTGTCGCCGAGCCAGTAGAGGGTCTCGGCAATGATATCAGGTGCATACAGACCGGCTTGATCAACGATGGCGCGGAAAGCGTCGGCGGCCTCAGCGTAATCTTCGGCCCGCATCCAGCACTGGCCGGCGAGGATCCCGCACTTCCCCGCCAACTTGTGCTTCGGATGCAGCTTGGGAACCTGGGCAAAGTGCCGCGCCGCCGCCCGGAAACGGTCGAGGCTCCGGGGTGTTACGCCGCTGCCACCGGTCAGACGAGTGGCATGCGCCTTCTGCTTCTGCAGCTCGCGCCCTCGCCTGTATTCAAGCTGACCCAGTCGCGCCAATGCGTCGCCAGTGACATCCTCCCGGGGCCAGCGCCGAAAGACTTCTTCGTACTCCCGCTGCGCCCCGGCCGTCTCGCCAAGCTTCTCCAGGACGCGCCCCTTCTCACACGTGGCCCTGGCCACGTAGTTCGACCCGATCGCGGAGGCAAGAGCCGCATCAAGTGGCGCGACGACCCGGGCGATGGGCATGTTCGTCTGATCCGCGCGCTGGCGTACGAGGCACTCGGTCTCGAGCATGGCTCTATGGAAAACCATTCCTTCCGCAGTGGCGGCTTCATGGGCTGGATCCAGCTTGGCCAGCCCGGCCAGTGCTTCCCAGGCCTGATCTCGTTGCTTTGTTCGGGCATACGCCACGGGCAGGTCCTGCGCGCCCCCGGCGGCGTACTTGCTTCCCGGATGTTCGCGCAGCAGCTTCTCGTAAGCGTCGATGGCGCACTTGTACGCATGCGCGGCGTTGACGAGCGGCTTGTCGGCAACGGTGAACGCAGCGCGCCCGACCACGTAGAGACGCGCGTCCTCTGGTCTTTTCGAGAAGGAGAATGGGAACTCGCCCTCACGTTCTGGAATGCCCTGCCGCCAGTAGTACAGATCAGGCGGCACCCATCTGCCTCTCTCGCTCTTTGGCACGGTCAGGTCGTAGCGGGGCCCCGTCCCCCTCGGTATCTTCGCGCCCCAGACCCGGGCTTCGGTGACGAGGTCATGGGCGTCCTTCCCCGAACCCAGGCTGAACGCCACAAAGGCCGACGTCAAGAGAGCATCCGCAACCAGTTCGCTCTCATAGTGGTCGCGGAGAAAACGGCCAAGGAACTCGCCTGCGGCCTCGTAGTCCTTTGCCTTGGCCTGTTTCTTCGCTTCAGCAAGCAGTTCTTCGGGTGCGAGGCCCTCTGCCGGCGCATTCGCAACCAGCATCGTGCACAAAGCGACCAGGGATAGTGCGAACACTCTCATGGCGGATCTCCTCGCCCTCCATCTTAACTACGCCCGCAAGATGTTCCGTGTTACGCCGAAAATCGGTCAACGTGAACGAGGCCCAACCGCTCCTTGTAGCCTTCCGCCCATTCAAAATTCCCCATCAACAATGGGGTGTCGGATAAGATGCGGCGGAGGCCCGCCGCTCTCCAGGACACTGTCGGTATTCATGGCGCATCCTATGGAGCGCGGCGGGCCTCCGCCGCATCCCCCGGCTCATTCTATGGAGCGCGGCGGGCCTCCGCCGCATCCCCCGATTCGCCTGCTGTGTGCGACTATCTTCCTGCATTGATTTTCTCGTAGTATTTCTTCAGCCGTTGCCGCACCTGGAGGCGCTCCTCGAGTGAAAGCGGTTTGTAGCCGCGGCCGTAGGGCCAGCCGTAGCCCCAGCGGTACCATGACGGGAATGCCGGGCCGCCCCATGTGCGGACCGCCTGGTAGACGAGTTCCGCAAGCTCCTTGTTACCGGTCTTCTTGAGGATATCGTCCCGGAGCTTGATATCGGCGTTGATCCGGTCCTGCTTCGTCCCGCCCTGCCAGTAGGCGATATCGTGCTCGATGCAGCACTGTTTCCACTTCTCCTTGTCCTTGATCGTCCCGTCGGGGAACAGGCTGCATCCATCGGACACAAACGGCTTGAGAACCGGCCGCGGCCCGGTCGCCACTCGACCGGACGCACAGCCCGAGGCGCAGGCGAGGAGCAGGCTGATTGCAGCGACTTCCAGGACGGGCTGACGTGACATGAGCACGTTTCTAGTAAGGATTCGTTTCCTTGTCCAGCTTTTCCAGGTCGATCTCCGGGTCGTCCGGGATCTCCTCCCACCGGGCATGCTCCAGGATCTTGAACACCTTGGCCTTGGGATTCAGGTGCGAGGGGATCTTGATCGGATCGCGTTTGCGGGGAAGCTGGTTTCGTGTAGGACTTCCCGCGATGTTGTATCGCGTCACGCTCCGGAAGTGCTTCCTGCGCAGCTGGTAGTATTGCTGGTATGCATAGCTGAGCACGTTGATGCCGAACGAGTAGGCCGTGTCTGCACCACCCCGGTGTATTCCCGAGTGTCCCGTCTTCCACGCGTCGTCGAGGTCGCCGGGATGGTAGATCACTACCCAGCGCCCTTTGTGCCTGATGCCTCCTGTCCGGTATCCGCCGTGGTGCCACAGCGCCGGCGCCCCGGACCGGAAAATGTACGGGACCTGCATGACCGGATCGTCGTCCGCAATCGCGCGCAGTTTCGTCCCCGGGAACAGTCGTGCCGCGAAGCGAATGAACGCCTCGTGCCATTGGGGCGATCCGGCCGTTGCCAGAAGCGTGCCGCCCGACAAGAGCACGGTCCGAAGCTGCTTGACCTCGGCCTCGGCCATCTTGATACCCTCTGAGCCTGTCATGAGGAAGAGAGGACCTGTTCTTGCGATGCCGGCCTCGGCGATTGCCGACACGTCCATCACCATGGCGTTGGTGGCGACCGGCGCGTTGAATGCCTTGCGGAACCGTTGCAGCAGGTTTGAGACGGCCCCCTCCTTCCGGGCCAGTCCGTCATCCCATCCATCGCCATCGTATCTGATCTGCGTAATGCTGACCGTGCTGGCTTCCTCCAGCACCAGTTCGTGGGAACTGGTGGCCAGCCGCTCGTAGTGCGGAAACGCCCGATCCCAGCCCCATGCCCGCACAGCAAGCGCCACCAGCAGCGCCACCAAAGCAATTACCAGCAGTTTCTTCATCACGTACGTCCCCACCCCATAGATTAATACGTCTCTGACCACCCCAGGATTACCCAAAGCGGGCCGGGCCCACAACCCAATCGGAGCCCGGCCCGGTCGAAAGTGCAAGTCGCAAGTGAAGGTAAGGTATTCTCAC
>Ga0272442_10001410_pt1 | contig 36706 bp, 28 predicted proteins | sample SSMForm2O_FD_200262 | JGI IMG/M metagenome (GOLD analysis project Ga0272442, IMG submission 200262) | Marine sediment archaeal communities from Little Sippewissett salt marsh, Falmouth, MA, United States - SSM-Form-2O | ecosystem: Environmental > Aquatic > Marine > Wetlands > Sediment ... | reverse complement strand
CCGGCCCGGCGAGGGATCGCGACTTCCACTTCGAGCGCGAGCAGCCCAAGCTCGTAATGGTCCCCGGCTACGCGCGGCCGCGCCACGCCCTGGTCGAGGAGCGCATGCGGGGCTTGGCCGAGTGGGCCGAGGCCACGGATCTCATCCGCGAGGAGGGCGGCGCGGCCGACTTCGGCGTGGTCACCTCCGGCATCTGCTATCAGTACGTAAAGGAGATCGCGCCCGAAGCCCCGGTCCTGAAGCTGGGCCTTTCCTGGCCGCTGCCGGCGGGGCGCATCGCCCGGTTCGCCTCGTCCGTCGGCAAGCTCTACGTCGTCGAGGAGCTGGACCCGTTCGTCACGGAGTGCCTGAAGGCGATGGGACTCTCGCCGGAGCCGCGCGATGACTCGCTGCTTCTGGGCGAGCTGAACCCCGAGCGCGTGGCCGAGCAGCTCGGCGTGCCCGTCCCGTCGGCGCCGGCCGAGGTGGCCGAAGAGGCGGCCTCCGTCCCCGGGAGGCCCCCGGTGATGTGCCCCGGGTGCCCTCACAGGGGCGTCTACTACGAGCTCAAGCGCTTGGGGCTCTATGCCACGGGTGACATCGGCTGCTACACGCTCGGCGCTCTGCCGCCGCTCTCGCAGGTGGACACCTGCGTGTGCATGGGGGCGGGCATAGGCCATGCCCTGGGCATGCGCAAGGTCCTCCCGCCCGAGCAGCGCCGCAGCGTGGTCGCCGTCATCGGCGACTCGACGTTCGTCCATTCGGGCATCACGGGCGTGATAGACGGAGTGTACAACGGCTCGGGGGGTCTGGTCCTCATACTGGACAACCGCACGACGGCGATGACGGGCCTGCAGGATCACCCGGCCACCGGGACGCGGCTCTCGGGCGAAGACACCCACGAGCTGGACCTCTCGGAGGTCGTCCGGGCCGCCGGGGTGCGGCGCGTCTCCACGGTGGATCCCTACGACCTGGCGGCGCTGCGGGCCCAGCTCGAGGACGACCTCGCCGCCGACGAGCCCGCCGTCATCATCTGCCGCCGCGAGTGCCGGCTCATCGACCGAAAGCGCAAGGCCCCACCGAGCGTCAGCCTCGAGCTCTGCCGCGCGTGCGGCATGTGCGCGGGGCTCGGCTGCCCGGCTATCACCATGACCGACTTCGACGGCAAAGCGAAGCCCGTCATCGACCCGATTCTCTGCATCGGCTGCGACGTGTGCTGCCAGGTTTGCCAGTTCGACGCCATAACGCCGTCGGAGGGCGACTGAATGGGCACGGTCGGTGTGGTCTTTTGCGGTGTGGGCGGTCACGGGGTGCTCACGGCGGCCGAGGTCCTGGCGGCGGCGGCCCTGGGGGCCGGCCTCGACGTGAAGAAGTCCGAGGTCCACGGCATGGCCCAGCGCGGCGGCTCGGTGACGAGCCACGTCCGCTTCGGCGGGGCCGTCCGGTCGCCCCTTGTGCCTTTGGGGACCGCGGCGGCCCTGGTCGGCACGGTCGAGTCCGAGGCCGTCCGTTACAGGCCGTACCTGGCCGAGGGCGGCCTGGTCATCACCCCGGAGGATGGTCTGCGGAAGCTGGTGGCCAACCGGCGCGTCGTCAACACGGCGCTGCTGGGGGTGCTTTCGACTCACCTGGACGTACCCGAAGACGCGTGGCTTGCCGCCATACGCCTCTGCGTGCCGCGCGGCACGGAGGATATGAACATAGAGGCCTTCGAGACGGGTCGAAGGTGGGCCCGCGGCGACGCTTAGCCGGGCCGACGGGAGGTCGATTTCGATGATCTGGAACGAAGAGATCGAGTGCATGGCGCCGGAGGAGCTGCGCAAGCTGCAGTCCGAGAGGCTCACCGCCATGCTCAAGCGCATTTACGGCAACGTGCCCTTCTACCGGCAGCTCCTTGACGAGAACCACATTGATCCCAAGAAGGTCAAGCGCATCGACGACCTGCCGGGCCTCCCCATGACGGTCAAGGGCGACCTGCGCGACCACTACCCCTTCGGCATGCTGGCCGTGCCCATGTCCGAGGTCCGCGAGGTCCACGCCTCGTCCGGCACGACCGGCAACCCCACGGTCGTCGCTTACACGGACGCCGACATCGAGCTCTGGGGCGAGGTTATGGCCCGCACGCTCTGCTGCGCCGGCGCCACGCCCGACGACATCGTCCAAAACGCCTACGGCTACGGGCTCTTCACGGGTGGGCTCGGCGTACACTACGGCGCCCTCACCATGAAGGCCACCGTTCTCCCCATATCCACAGGCGGGACGAAGCGCCAGCTCAAGCTCATGCAGGATTTCAACACCACGGTCATCACCTGCACGCCCTCCTATGCCCTTTACATGGCCGAGGAGGCCCGCGAGGCGGGCATCGACCCCCGCAAGTCCAACTGGCGGGTGGGCATATACGGCGCCGAGCCCTGGTCCGACGAGATGCGGCGCGAGATCGAGGCCGCCTGGGACGTCTCCGCCATGGACATATACGGCCTCTCCGAGATCATCGGGCCCGGCGTCGCGCAGGAGTGCTCCGGGCAGGACGGGCTGCACATCTTCTCCGACGTCTTCTTCCCCGAGATACTCGACAGGGACACTCACGAGCCGGTCGCCGACGGGTGCGACGGCGAGCTCGTCATTACCACGCTCACGAAGGAGGCGCTGCCGCTTCTGCGCTACCGCACGGGCGACATCGTCTCCATCACGCACGGGCAGTGTCCTCACTGCGGCAGGACCTCCCCGCGAATCAGCAAGGTCCGCGGGCGCACGGACGACATGCTCATCATCCGCGGAATCAACGTCTTCCCCTCGCAGATCGAGGCCGTCCTCATCTCCGTCGAGGGTGTCGAGCCGCACTATCAGCTCGTCGTCGATCGCACGGGCGCCCTGGACACGCTCGAGATTCACGTCGAGGTATCGCCCGAGGTATTTTCCGACGAAGTGAAAGCGCTTGAAGTGTTGTCGAAGCAGATCAAGAAGGAAATCGAGAGCGTTCTCTCGATAATGGTAGACGTGAAGCTTGTCGAGCCTAAGACTATAGAGCGGTCTATGGGCAAGGCCAAGAGGGTCGTCGACAAGAGGAATATCTAAGTAATAGCCCCCCGCCTCGTTGAGCTGCAACGGGGTGGGCGGGCGAACCGGGCCCCGCATGTGGCGGCCGAGGAAACCGGAGCAGAAGAGATGAGCGACGAGGTGAAGGTCGTACTGTCCGAGAAGGACATACCCACAGCTTGGTACAACATACAGGCGGACCTGCCCGAGCCCCTTCCGCCGCCCATCAACCCGGCCACGAAGGAGCCCATCGGCCCGGAGGCGCTGGCCCCCATCTTCCCGATGGCGCTTATCCAGCAGGAGGTCTCCCAGGAGAAGTGGATAGACATCCCCGGCGAGGTGATTGACATCTACCGCCTGTGGCGGCCCAGCCCGCTCTACCGGGCCCGCAATCTGGAGAAGGCCCTCGATACACCGGCTGAGATCTACTACAAGTGGGAGGGCGTCTCGCCCGCGGGCTCTCACAAGCCCAACACGGCCATCGCCCAGGCCTATTACAACAAGGCCGAGGGCGTCAAGAGGCTCTCCACGGAGACCGGCGCCGGGCAGTGGGGCAGCGCCCTATCGCTGGCCACCTGCCTCTTCGGCCTCGAGTGCACCGTCTACATGGTCCGCGTCAGTTACGACCAGAAGCCCTATCGCAAGTCCATGATGCACACCTGGGGCGCCGAGGTCTTCCCCAGCCCGACCGACAGGACGAACGCTGGCCGGGCCGTTCTGGCCAAGGACCCGGACTGCCTCGGCTCGCTCGGCATCGCCATCAGCGAGGCCGTCGAGGACGCCGCCACGCGCGAGGACACCAAGTACTCCCTCGGCTCCGTCCTCAACCACGTCCTGCTCCACCAGACCGTCGTCGGCCTGGAGGCCAAGAAGCAGTTTGAGGCGATCGGCAAGTACCCGGACGTTCTCATCGGCTGCGCGGGCGGCGGGTCGAACTTCGCCGGCTTTGCCTTCCCGTTCCTGGCCGACGCACTCACCAAGGGCAAGAAGATGACCGTCACCGCGGTCGAGCCGACGGCCTGCCCGACGATGACCAAGGGCCCCAAGCGCTACGACTTCGGCGACACGGCGATGACGACGCCTCTCCTCATGATGCACACGCTGGGCCACACCTTCATACCGCCCGGCATCCACGCCGGCGGCCTGCGCTACCACGGCATGGCCCCGCTGGTGTCGCACCTGATCGACCTCGGCTTCATCGAGCCGGTGGCGTATCACCAGAATCCCGTGTTCGAGGCGGTTATCAAGTTCGCCCGGACAGAGGGCTTCATACTCGCGCCGGAAACCGCCCACGCCGTCAAGGCGACCATCGACGCGGCCCTCGAGGCCAAGAAAGCCGGCCAGAAGCGCGTCATCGTCTTCAACAACTCCGGTCACGGCCACTTCGACCTCGGCTCCTACGACGCCTACCTGGCCAAGCAGCTTGAGGACTTCGAGCTGCCGCAGTCGACCATCGATGAGGCCCTGAAGGAGGTTCCGGTCGTATAGGGTCGCACAGGAAGGGAAGCGCGATGACGGTCAGGCAGATATCGGTTTTCCTGGAGAACCGTGCGGGTCGCTTGGCTGAAGTGACCTCTGTGGTCGGCGGTGCGGGCGTAAACATACGTGCGCTCTCGCTCGCCGACACGGCCGACTTCGGCATATTGCGCATGATCGTGGACGACCCGGACAAGTGCCTCGGGGCCCTCTCCGGCGCCGGTTTCACGGTCCACGAGACCGAAGTCGTTGCCGTCGAGGTCTCCGACAAGCCGGGCGGTCTGGCCCAGGTCGTCGCCGTTCTCGACCGGGCCGGCGTCAACGTGGAGTACATGTACGCCTTCGTCGAGAAGGCGGCCGACCGGGCGCTGATGGTCTTCCGCTTCGAGGACCCGGCCGCGGCCGCGAAGGTCCTCCGGGCAAAGGGCATCGGCGTCCAGACCGACGAACAGGTGAGACGTCTGTAGTCGCAGGGCCCGGCCCATTCACTGGGCCGGGCTCCGCGGCTTTCGCGAATACTGCGTCGTGCTGTAGAAGGGGCCTCGGGCCTGCTGGGGGAGTGCGTGAACCTAGTAGAGATATCCGTCTTCTGTCAGGACCGCGTCGGTAGGCTGGCCGAGATAAGCGGCACGCTCGGCGAGGCCGGCCTCAACATCCGCGGCTTCCACATCTCCGACACGGCCGAGGGCTACGGCATCTTCCGCGTCATCACCCAGGACCAGGACAAGGCCCTGGAGGTCCTCACCGAGCGCGGCTTCTCCGTCAGCCAGACCGAGGTCATCTGCGTGGACGTCCCGGACGAGCCGGGCGGGATCGCGCGCGTCCTCGATTGCCTGTCCGACGCCGACGTCAACGTCGGGTACCTCTACGCCATAGTCAACTCCCTCATCGTGTTCCACGTGGACAAGCCTGCTGCCGCTGCTGAGGCGCTCCGCCGGGCCGGCGTGCGCGTCCTGACCAGCGCCGAGGTCTACTCCCAGTAGGGGGGCGTGCCAGGGGGCTTGTGGGGGGTGCTGGGGGGCTTGTGGGGCGTGCTGGGCGGCCTGCGGAAAGGGATGGGGGGAAGCGGGCGTGGCATTAGGCTGAAGCGGGTGTGGCATTGGACTTGGACGGGGAGGGGTGGGGCAGCCACAGACGCCGGGTGTGTCGAGTTAGGGACTTGTCCATTCGCCCGGTGTCTTTGACATACACCCCCGCTCCCGCGGATGGCGACGTGGGCGCCGCCGCCGGGCCGGCTGGCCCGGCGCTGACGGCTCCCGACGCGGGACGGGCTTGTGCGTGGGCGTGGTGTCGGCGAGGCCGACTCGCCCGATGGCGAAAAACAGGCGCCGCCGGACGTCGTCCCGACGGTGACCCGGCTGCTTGCTGCTGCCTGCCCACGGCCCGACCACGGGCCCGGTGGGCGCGCGAAGGGGGCTTGGACATGCTCGGCATACCAAGTCTTAGCATCTCCCTCGCTTATCTCCTCTGCATCGTCAGCGCAATCGTCTGCGTGGTCTACGGCATCGCCAAGTGGAACAGCGGTGCCCCCGAGGAGCCTCAGACCCCCCAAGACCAGAAGTGGGTCGAGGAAGAAAAGGCCGTCGAGGAAACCCTGTAGGGAGGTGCACACGTGGGTGAGATAAGCATAGGCCTCATCATAATCGTACTGCTCTACCTTCTCGTCGTCGGGTATCTCGGCTACCGAGGCTTCAGAGACACCCGCACCACGGCCGACTACATGGTCGCCGGCCGCGGCATACACCCTTACGTGATGGCGATGTCTTACGGCGCCACGTTCATCAGCACGTCCGCCATCGTGGGATTCGGCGGTGCCGCCGCACTCTTCGGTATGAGCCTCTTATGGCTGACGTTCCTCAACATCTTCCTCGGGATATTCATCGCCTTCGTCGTCTTCGGCGGGCGCACGAGGAAGATGGGCCACACGCTCGACGCGCACACCTTCCCCGAGTTCCTCGGCAGGCGATACCAGTCCCGCTTCATCCAGGGATTCTCGGGCTTGGTCATCTTCCTTGGCATGCCTTTGTACACCAGCGTGGTCATCATGGGCGCCGCGCGGTACATGGAAGAGGCGCTGCACATACCATACAACGGCGCGCTGTTCATCTTCGGCATCATCGTCGCCCTCTACGTAATCATGGGCGGCCTCAAGGGCGTCATGTACACGGATGCCCTCCAGGGCAGCATCATGTTGGTGGGCATGTTCCTTCTACTCCTCTTCACCTACGGCAGGGTGGGTGGCGTGATAGAGGGACACACCGCGCTGACGCAGCTCGGCGAGGCCGGCCACCCGCTGGCCAAGCTCGGCGTCTCGGGCTGGACCGTCATGCCACAGTTCGGCTCCCGCGTGTGGTGGGTGGTCGTCTCGACCATTGTCATGGGCGTCGGCATAGGCGTGCTGGCCCAACCCCAGCTCTGCGTCCGCTACATGACCGTCCGCGGACAGCGCGAGCTGAACCGCGCCGTCCTGGTCGGCGGCATCTTCGTCCTCATGATGACGGGTGTGGCGTTCACGGTCGGCCCGCTGACCAACGTGTATTTCGTGAACAATCCCGCGTTCGGGAAGATTTCCATCGCCGTCGCCGGAGGCGACGTCGAGAAGATACTCCCGATGTACATCAACAACGCGCTGCCGGGCTGGTTCGTCGGCCTCTTCCTCATGACGCTCCTAGCCGCCGCCATGTCCACGGTCAGCTCCCAGTTCCACACCATGGGTACGTCGGTGGGCCGCGACTTCTATGAGAAGGGTTGTGCGGACGCGGAGCACTCGACCAAGACCATCGGGGTCACGAGGATAGGCATCGTCATCGCCTTCGTCGTGAGCGTGCTGCTTGCATGGGGCCTGCCGGTCAAGTACGGCCAGCAGGCAATCGCCATCATCGCGCGCGGCACGGCCATCTTCTTCGCCATGTGCGCGGCGACCTTCCTGCCGATGTACTTCGGCGGGCTCTTCACCAGGCGCTGCACGAGGGCCGCTGCGGTCTGGGGCATGGTCATCGGCTTCGTGACAAGCCTCTTCTGGCTGTTCTTCTGCAACGCTCACCTCAAGGGCTTCTCGTCCGTGCCGCTGCTGTGCGAGAAGGTCTTCAACCGACCTTCTCTCATGCAGCACGCCGTTGAGAAGATAGCCGAGGACGGCTCCACCGTCGTCTCGTGGGTGCCGTTCCAGACCGGCTTCATCATCTGGGACGTTGTCGATCCGCTGTTCGTCGCCTTCCCGCTGGCGGTCATCGTCACGCTGGTCGTGACGTACCTGAGCAAGCCGCTGCCGGGCGATCATCTGGATCGCTGCTTCTCGGGCATCAAGTGAGCCTACGCACGCGCCGCATGACGACGTGAGAGAAACGGCTGGGGCGCGGCCCATCGCGCCCCAGCCCACCCTATTACCACGGCACGCACGCAAGCATGCACACAAATATCCGGCCGCCCGCGACGTCAATTCATAGAGGCAAACCAAAATGCTTGAACTAGGCTTCTGGGGAATAATCGCCGTCCTGTTGTACCTCGGTGCCGTCGGCTATCTGGGCTACCGAGGCTATCGCGACACGAAGACGACGGCCGACTACATGGTCGCCGGACGCGGAACCCACCCTTACGTGATGGCTATGTCCTACGGCGCCACCTTCATAAGCACGTCCGCCATAATAGGTTTCGGCGGAGCCGCGGCTCTGTTCGGGATGAGCCTGCTGTGGCTGTGCGTCCTCAACATCGCCGTCGGCATCTTCCTCGCCTTCGTCGTCTTCGGCGGGCGCACGAGGCGGATGGGCCATACGCTCGACGCGCACACCTTCCCCGAACTGATGGGGAGGCGCTTCGAGTCCCGTTTCATACAGGGCTTCTCGGGGCTGGTCATCTTCATCGGCATGCCCCTTTACACGAGCGTGGTCATCATGGGTGTGTCGTCGTACATCAAGCAGGCGCTCGGCGTGAACTACGACGCGGCGCTTCTGCTCTTCGGCGCCGTGGTGGCCCTATACGTCATCATGGGCGGCCTGAAGGGCGTGATGTACACGGACGCCCTCCAGGGCAGCATAATGCTCGTGGGCATGCTGCTGCTCCTGGTGATGACCTATGCCAAGGTCGGCGGCGTTGTCGGGGGTCACACGGCCCTGACGAACCTGGCCGAAAGCGGCCATCCGCTGGCCAAGCTGGGCCTGCCGGGCTGGACCGTCATGCCGCAGTTCGGTTCGCGCGTGTGGTGGGTCGCCGTCTCCACCATCATCATGGGCGTCGGCATAGGCGTCCTGGCGCAGCCGCAGCTTGCCGTGCGCTACATGACGGTCCGGAGCCAGCGCGAGCTCAACCGCGCCGTCCTCATCGGCGGCATCTTCATCCTCGTGACCATCGGCACCTGTTACGTGGTGGGGCCGCTGTCGAACCTCTACTTCGTCGGCAATCCCGACTTCGGCAAGATCTCCATCGCGGCCGCTGCGGGCAACGTCAACGAGATCATGCCGCTGTACATCGGCAACGCCATGCCGCACTGGTTCGTCGTCCTGTTCCTGATGACGCTGTTCGCGGCCGCCATGTCCACGGTGAGTTCGCAGTTCCACACTATGGGCACCTCGATCGGCCGAGATCTGTACGAGAAGGGTTGTGCCAACGCGGAGCACTCGTCCAGGACGATCGGCGTCACGCGTGTGGGGATAGGCGTGGCGTTCGTCGTTGCGGTCTTTCTGGCGTGGTGGCTGCCGAGGCGTTTCGGCGGCCAGGGCGCGGCCGTAATTGCGCGCGGCACGGCCATCTTTTTCGGCATGTGCGCGGCGGCCTTCCTGCCGATGTACTTCGGTGCGCTGTTCACGCGCCGCTGCACGCGGGCCGGTGCGGCGGCGGGCATGTCGGTAGGTTTCGTGACCAGCCTCTTCTGGCTCTTCTTCTGCCAGGCGCACCTGAAGGGCTTCTCCGCGACCCCCATCCTCTGCGAAAAGCTCTTCGGCCGGCCCTCCCTCATGCAGCGCGCCGTCGAGACCGTCGCCGAGGACGGTGCTGTCGTCGTCCAGTGGGTCCCTCGCACTACCGGCTGGATCATCTGGGACGTTGTCGATCCGCTGTTCGTCGCGCTGCCTCTGGCAATCATAGTAACCATCATCGTCAGCCTGGCGACGCAGCCCCCGTCGAAGGAGCATCTCGACCGCTGCTTCGCGCCTTAGCCCGAGGAAGGTACGCATGTTCTGGGACGAAGGGGTCGAAACGATATCGAGGCGCGAGCTGGAGAAGTTGCAGGGCGAGCGCCTGAGGGAGTCCGTGGCCCGTGCGGCGCAGTCGCCCTTCTACAAGAAGAGGTTCGCCGAGGCCGGTTTAGCGCCCGAGAGGATCAAGGGCCTGGCCGACCTGTCGCGGATTCCCTTCACCACGAAGGACGACCTGCGCATAAGCTATCCCTACGGCATGCTGGCGGTCCCCCTGCGCGAGGTCGTCCGCATGCACGCGTCCTCCGGCACGACCGGCACTCCCACGGTGATCTACCACACGGCGGCCGACATCGACGGCTGGGCCGGCCTTTGCGCCAGGTCGATAGTCGCGGCCGGCGTCGGCCCCGACGACGTCTTCCAGAACATGATGAGTTACGGCCTCTTCACGGGCGGACTGGGGCTCCACTACGGGGCGGAGAAGGTGGGTTGTCTCACCATACCCGCCGGCCCCGGCAACACCGCCCGCCAGATCAAGTTCATGCAGGACTTCGGCACCACCGCCGTCCACATGACGCCCTCCTACGCCCTCCACGTCGCCGACTGCGTCCGCGAGGCCGGCATCGACCCGGCGGGTCTCACGCTGCGGGTCGCCTTCTTCGGTGCCGAGCCTTATTCCGCCGGGACCGCCCGGAAGCTGGAGGCGATGTTCGGTTTGACCGCAATTAACTCCTATGGCCTCTCTGAAATGAATGGGCCTGGAGTTGCGTTCGAGTGCAGTGAAAGAACGGGCATGCATCTGTGGGAGGACCATTACATCATGGAGGTGGTCGACCCGCGGACGGGCGGGCCGGCGGCCGAGGGGGAGGTAGGGGAGCTGGTCCTGACGACTCTCCAGAGGACGGCGATGCCCGTTTTGCGTTATCGCACAAGGGATTTGACGAGGGTGATACCGGGCGAGCCGTGCCCCTGCGGGAGGACGCACAGGCGGATAGACCGCATCATGGGTCGGACGGACGACATGCTCATCATCCGGGGTGTCAACGTCTTCCCGAGCCAGGTGGAGCACGTCCTGATGGGTTTGCCTGAAGTGGGAAACAACTACCAAATTGTCCTTGACAGGGTTGGGCACCTTGATAGGATGACGATTCGGGTAGAGCTATACGGAAAGTTGTTCCACGGAGAGCTGAGAGAGCTGCGCGACATCCAGAGAAAGATAGAGGAGGCTCTCCGGGCCCAGTTGGTGCTCACCCCCAAGGTGGAGCTTGTCGAGCCGGGGACGCTGCCGGCGAGCATGGGCAAAGCCGTGAGGGTGATCGACAACCGGCAGGCGGAAGACGAGTAGGTTAGAGGCGACAACTCTGGGCTGACCGTGGGTGCACGGGCTCCCGTCGGGGGAGTCGGGTTCCGCTTGGGTCGCACAAGCAGGCGGTACGGCGCCTGGGTCACGCCAAGGCAGTGGGGGAGGCCATGCGACAGGGGGAAGGTATGATGCTGCGCGGAGCAGTGCTGGCGGTCTGCATAACCGGTCTCGTGCTCGCCGCGACCGGCGACGTATGGGCGCAGTCGAAGGACGTCAAGATCTTCGGAGACCTGCGATTCCGGGGAGAAGCCTTCGACAACATCTGGGATTTCGACGATGACGGCCGCAACGCGGCGGGCGTCCGCAAGGCCAACGACGACTCCTGGCAGTACTATCGCATCCGCACCCACTTGGGTGCCGACACCCGCCTGGCCGAAGGCGTCAGGGCGTTCGTCCTCTTGGTGGACGAGTACCGTGGCGGCAACGCCCAGATAGCGGGCGTCGACCAGAACAACATTGCCGTCGAGAACGCCTTCCTGCAGTTGTCCGACGTGTTCGGGTTCTCGGGTGTGACCCTCACCATGGGCCGTCAGAACCTCATCTACGGCGAGGGGTGGATCATCCTCGAGGGCACGCCCCAGGACGGCTCGACGACCATCGGTTTCGACGCCGTCAAGCTGTCCTACAACATTGACTCTTGCGGCAGGGTGATAGACCTCTTCGGTGCGAAGATGGCCGAGGGTGCGGTCGGCGTCGCCGACGACTCCGACTTCTACGGCCTGTACATCACCGAGAAGAACATCCTCAGCCCGCACAAGCTCGAGTACTACATCCTCCGCGTGCACCAGAACGCGATGCAGACGGTGGAGCTGACCTCGAGGCCGCACCCCGAGAAGACCGTGGACACGGTCGGCGCCAGGCTCTCGGGCGCCGTCACCGACCAGCTCACCTACGCCACGGAGTGGGGTCAGCAGTTCGGCCGTCGCCGCAACGTTCAGAACACCGACTACTGCGCCATAAAGGCCTTCGCCGGTTACGCCCACGCCACGTACGCGGTTGACGCCGACATGTCCCCCAAGGCGGACCTGGGCTACTGGTTCTACTCCGGCGACGGTGACGGCACGGCCGAGGACGGCCAGTTCAAGGGTTGGGACGCGCTCTTCGCCGCGTACCCGTACCTCTCCGAGCTGTACATCTACAGCAACTGGGACGGGTTCGACGCCTTCAAGGGTCGTCGGAACGTATACAACGCGGTCCACGGCATCCCCGACAACGACCCCGACTACGGCGCATGGAGCAACATGCACTGCGCGCAGACGGGCGGCAGCATATCGCCCCGCGAGGGCATGGTCTGCTCGCTCCACTACCAGCACTGGCTGGCCGATAAGAACAACGGCCCCGGCGGCGGCTCGACCCGCGGCCGCAACTGGGTCGCCAAGATCACCTACCAGCTCACCGACAACGTCAGCACTCACCTCTACGGCGAGTACTTCAGCCCGGGCGACTACTACCTGGCTGACGCTGACGACGCCTGGTTCACGCGCTGGCAGCTGCTTGTGAAGTTCTAGAAGGCAGCGGCAACACTCGCGCCCCGGCGGCGGAAGCTGCCGGGGCGTTTTGTTGGGGGGGGAGCGGCGGAGGGGCGCAGAAGGGGGGTGGCGAGGGTCTGCCCCGGCGGCGGAAACTGCCGGGGCGTTTTGTTGGGGGGGGAGCGGGGGAGGGGGGCAGAGGGGCGGCGAGGATCTGCCCCGGCGGCGGAAGCTGCCGGGGCGTTTTGCTGTGTGTGGCCGTCCCGCGTCCGCCGGCCGGCTTGCGCGCGCCCCACCCCTGGCGTACCATAGCCCTGCACGAACCAGGATGGGGGCATGCAGTGGAGAGACTCACGGGGCAAGAGAAGGGTCTGGTGCTCGGCCTGCTTGCCGTCATTGTGGTGGGGATTGGGCTGATAGTCTGGCGCCACACGGACGGCGGGGCGGCGACGGGGGCTGTGTCCGGTCGAACGGCCGAGGCGCCGCAGGGCCCGGCCGTCGCCGAGCCGCGCGTTGAGTACCCGCCCGGGCCGCCGGCGACCATCACCGTCGACGTGAGCGGCGCCGTGTGGAGGCCGGGCGTCTACGAGCTGCCTGCGGGCTCCCGGCTGGGCGACATACTGGCGCGCGCGATGCCCTTCGAGGACGCCGACCTCGACGCCGTCAATCGCGCGGCCCAATTGCGCGACGGCGACAAGGTCGTCATCCCTCGCAGGGCGGATGCGGCCAGGCACGCGGCCACGGTCGGCCTGGCCGAGTCGCACCCGCGGGTCGTAGACATCAACTCGGCCTCTGAGAGAGAGTTGGAGTTCTTGCCGGGCATAGGCCCGTCGCGGGCCGCCGCCATAGTCCGGTACAGGCGGGCGAACGGGCCGTTCACGTCCGTCGACGCGCTGGAGCGCGTCCCGGGGATAGGCTCGGGCATCGTCGACGGGCTGCGCCAGTTCGCCAGCGTGGCCGGTGTGCCGCCCGAGTCGCCGGAACCGCCCGGTTTGCCCGAGATACCCCCGCCGCCGCCCCCGCCGGGAGGCGACCGGTAGACACCACCGCGAGGACCAATCCGCCGATGAGTGATACTGCCGAAGCGGCCGCCGCCTTCCGCCGCCTGGTCGAGGTAATGGAGCTCTTGCGCGGCCCCGACGGATGCCCCTGGGACAGGGAGCAGACGTACGAGTCCCTCGTGCCGGCGCTCATCGAGGAGGCCTACGAGGTCGTCGAGGCCGTCGAGAGCGCCAATCCGCGGAAGATCCGGGACGAGTTGGGCGATCTGCTCCTGCTCGTGGTCTTCTACGGGCAGATCGGCTCCGAGGAGGGGGATTTCGAGACGGCGGACAGCATCCGCGCCATCTGCGAGAAGCTGGAGAGGCGGCACCCGCACGTGTTCTCGGACGCAACGGTCCGCGACTCCGACGAAGTCCTCGACCGCTGGCACGAGATAAAGAAAAGCGAGGAAGCGCACCGCGACCGCGACTCGGCGCTCGATGGTGTGCCGCGCGCTCTCCCCGCCCTCATGCGCGCGCAGGATGTGCAGAAGAAGGCCGCGCGCGTCGGCTTCGATTGGGATGAGGTGGGGGACACCCTCGGCAAGATACGCGAGGAGGCCGACGAGCTTGCCGACGCGCTGGGTGCCGGCGACGCCGACCGGCTGTGCGAGGAGGTGGGCGACATACTCTTCTCCGCCGTGAACCTCGCGCGCAAGCTCCGTATAGACGCCGAGTATGCGCTCTCGTTGTGCACGGGGAAGTTCATCGCGCGCTTCCGCTACATAGAGGAAGAGCTCGCTCGTCGCGGCAGCAGTCCCGCCGAGGTGGACCTGGCCGAGATGGACGCGCTTTGGGAGAAGGCGAAGGGGCGGCCTCCGGCCGAGTGAGGTCCGCGGGCGTCCCGCGGGCGCCCCGGCGCGCGCGCCGGGTCCGCGCCCAACGCGCCGCCTCCATACCGGACCCGCCGAGGGCGTGCCTACATCTTGCGTCGGACGTTGCCGCACACCACCACACGTTGATCCTCCCTCCACCGACTCAAACGCCCCTGTCGCGTTACGTTCCATAGGCAAATTCCTGGTCAAGCGCCCGCTTCCGGGCGCCGATATCCCAAGTGGGTGAGGGTCCGCGAGGCGGACCTCTGCCCCTATATCGAACCGCGCACGCCACACGTGCGCCACCGAATCCGGACTCGCACGGGTTCGAAGCGGAGGACGGCTCATGCCCGTCACTATGGAAGAGCTCCTCAAACTCATGGTGCGCGAGGACGCCTCGGACTTGCACCTGACCGCCGGCTCACCCCCAGTGCTGAGGGTCCACGAGCAGATGCGTGTCACGGAGTTCGAGAAACTAACGCCCGAGGGAGCGCGCGAGCTGATCTACAGCATGCTCTCCGAAAGCCGGATCCGCATCTACGAGGAAGAGATGGAGCTGGACCTGTCGTTCGGCCTGGAAGGTTTAGGGCGTTTCCGGGCCAACGTTTTCCGCCAGCGGGGGTGTGTCGCCGCCGCAATAAGGCACGTGCCGTTCGGCATCCGGTCCATGGACGATCTGGGCCTTGCCAACTCGGTCCAGAAACTGGCGGACCTGCCCAAGGGGCTGGTGCTGGTCACGGGTGCCACCGGCTCGGGCAAGTCGACGACGCTGGCCGCGCTCGTGGACCGCATCAACACCGAGCAGGAGGTCCACATAATCACGGTCGAGGACCCCATCGAGTACGTTCACCAGCACAAGAAGGCGATCGTGAACCAGCGCGAAGTGGGCTCGGACACCAAGTCCTTCGGCACTGCGCTCAAGTACGTGCTCCGAGAGGACCCGGACGTAATCCTCGTCGGAGAGATGCGCGACTTGGAGACCATACAGGCGGCGCTGACCTCAGCCGAGACCGGCCATCTCGTCCTAGCCACGCTGCACACGTCCGACGCCGTGCAGACCATCAACCGCATCATAGACGTTTTCCCGTCCCACCAGCAGGACCAGGTGCGCGTGCAGTTGTCCTTCGTCCTCCAGGCGATCATCGCCCAGCAGCTCATACCGCGGAAGGACGGAGTCGGGCGGATTCTGGCGGCGGAGGTGATGCTTGCCACGCCGGCCATCCGCGCCCTCATACGCGAGTCCAAGGCGCACCAGATCTACTCCATGATCCAAACGGGCGCGCAGATGGGCATGCAGACGATGAACCAGAGCCTCGCCCAGCTGTGCAAGTCCGGCAAGATCACTCAGGACGATGCGCTCTCGCGGACCCTGGATGTCGACGACCTGAGGCGAATACTTTTGCAGAGAGCGACTGTCTGAATTGGGCCGAAAGGAGACCTATCGTGACTAGGGTTATAAGCAAGAAGCTGGGCGAACTCCTCATCGAGCGGCATGTGATCACCAAGGAGCAGCTCGCGGAGGCGCTCGATGAGCAGAAGGGCTCCGGCGAGCTCATCGGGCGCACGCTCGTGCGCCTGGGTCACGCGACCGAGGAGGACATCGTAATCGCCCTCACGCTGCAGTACGGGTTCCCGTACCTGCCGCTGACGAACTACCAGATAGACCCGGACGTCATTTCGATCGTCCCGGTGTCCTTGGCGAGGCGATACAGGGTCGTCCCTCTGGACCAGATCGGCAATCTGCTGACGGTCACGATGTGCGACCCGCTCGACACCAGCGCGCTCTCGGAGATCGAGTCGGTCACCGGCCTGAAGGTCGAGTCCTTCGTCTCCACCGAGTCGCAGGTTTCGGATGCGCTGGACCGATTCTATCCGGACGAGGGGGCCGAGGGGGCTGACGGGGCCGAGGGGGCCGCACAGGCCAAGACCGCCGAATCGAAGGCGTAGCATAGGCTCCACCGTCGCCACTGAGGTCGCCACCGGATGACCGGGACACCGCGCCGCAAGCTCGAGGACATCATCCTCGAGGCGGATCTCCTCTCGGAGGACCGTCTCAAAGAGGCGCAGTCCGCCCAGAAGGAGACGGGCCGGCACCTTCATCAGGTCCTGGTCGAGGACGGCTATCTCGAAGAGCCGCAGCTGATGGCCTGCATGTCGCAGCAGCTCGGCATCCCTCTCATCGCGCTGTCGCGGTTCCGGATCGACCCTGTGCTCGCCGGGCTCGTCCCCGAGAACCTCGCTCGCAACTATCAGGTCATACCGCTGGCCAAGCTCGGCAACACTCTCACGCTCTGCATGAGCGACCCGATGAACGTCATCGCGGTCGACGACGTGCGGATGTCAACCGGGTTTCACATCGAGCCTGCGCTCGCTTCGGCCAAGGACATCGCGGAGGCGATAGAGCGCTGTTACACCCAGGACAGCGCCATAGAGGAGTTCCTCCAGGACCTGCAGGAAGAGGACCTGGAGGTGATGCACGCGGTTACCGACGACGACAGGGCCGACGGGGACGTGGCGGTCTCCCTCGAAGAGACGCCCGTGGTGAAGCTGGCGAACTTCATCGTCCAGGACGGCGTGCGGAAGAAGGCGTCGGACATACTCATCGAGCCGTGGGAGCACAGTTGCCGGACGCGGCTTCGCGTCGACGGCATTCTCCAGGAGACCGTTGCTCCGCCGCGGTCGATGTACGACTCCCTCGTGGCGCGCATAAAGATCATGTCCGAGCTGGACATCGCCGAGCGGCGCATGCCTCAGGACGGGCGCTTCCGGGCCACGGTCGACGGGCACGACGTGGATTTCCGCGTGTCCACTCTGCCCTCGTCATTCGGCGAGAAGGTCGTCATCCGCCTGCTGGATACGCAGACCCAGAAGCAGGACATGGACGCCCTCGGTTTCGAACCGGAGCCGCTCGCGGATATGGCGGCGGCCGCCGCGCGGCCGCACGGGATGATCCTTATCACGGGGCCCACGGGTTCGGGCAAGACCAGCACCCTCTACTCGATGCTGCGGAGGGTGGACGACCCGTCGGTCAACATCGTGACGGTCGAGGACCCGGTCGAGTACGAGCTCTACGGCGTGAATCAGGTGGCGGTGCGCCACGAGGTCGACCTGACGTTCGCGGCGGCCCTGCGCGCCATCCTGCGCCAGGACCCGGACATCATCCTCGTCGGCGAGATACGCGACTACGAGACGGTTGACGTGGCTATCAAGGCGGCGCTGACGGGTCACCTGGTCCTCTCGACGCTGCACACGACCAACGCGGCAGGCGCCATCACCCGACTTGTCAACATGGGCGTCGAGCCCTTCCTCATCTCCTCCTCGCTCGTGCTGGTGGCCGCGCAGCGGCTTGTGCGGCGGTTGTGCAAGCGCTGCAGGGAGGCCTACGAGATGCCGGAGGAGACCGCCGACCGGATCGGTCTCACCGAGGAGGAGAGGAGCGCCACCTTTTATCGGCCCGTCGGCTGTTCCCACTGCGACGACCGTGGATACAGCGGCCGGACGGCGGTTTGCGAGGCGCTCCCGGTCGACCAGCGGATCCGCGACCTTGTGATGGAGCGCGCGTCGACGTCGCGCATCATGCGCGCTGCGCGCGAGGCCGGCATGCGGTCGCTGCGCCAGAACGCCATGCGCAAGGCCGTCGCCGGCGAGACCTCCATCGAGGAGATCCTCAGGGTCACCGCGGACGACAGCATGATGCCCTCCGAGCGTGAAGAGGAGGGGGTTGTCTCGGTCTCCGCGCGGGAGGGGCAACTGCTGGGGGCGGAGTCCGCGGTCGAGGCCGCCCGCGGCGTGGATATGACCTCGGTCGAGGCCAGGACGGCTATCCGCGACCTCGTGCGCGAGGAGGTCGAGGGCCTTGCCGGTACGGCGGGAGCCCCCGCCGCCTCGGTCTCCGAGGAGCACGTCCGGGAGGTCGTACGCTCGGAGATGGAGAGCGCGGTTGCTTCGGCGCCGTCGCCGCTGCGGCCGCACGAGATAACGGCGCTGGTCTCGAGGGCCGTGGCGGAGGCGCAGGCCGATGCGCCGGGGCCGCTCGGCAGGGAGGAGGTGGCGGCCATCGCCGCCGATGAGGCGAAGAGGCTGCTGGAGTCGTCGCGCGGGGCCACCTCCACGGAGCAGATCCGCCAGATGGTCACAGCGGCCGTCGAGGAGATAACCCCGGGGGCGGGCTCGGGGCCCTCGGCGGACCTGGACGAGAGGATAGATCGCGCCGTCTCGCGGGCCGTGGCCAACCTGCCGCAGCCGATGAGGCCGCACGAGGTCACCGAGATGGTCGGCAGGTCGGTGAAGGAGGCTGTGGCGAGGCTGTCCGGGGGCGTCGACGCCGGGCCGGCACCGGGGCGTGACGTTGCCGCGCCGCCCGAGGACGTCGAGGCGGCCGCGCTTTCGCTCATCGAAGAGAGGTTGGCGCAGTTGCCCGCGCCGCCTTCGATCGAGGAGCTTCAGAGCGCGGCGGCCAAGCTCGTCGACGAGCGGCTGGCCGCGCTGGGGGAGCCGCCCACGCCCGAGCAGATCAAGGAATGGGCCCGCCAGGCCGCCGCCGAGACGCGGGGCGCCCTGCCGGTGGGTCCCTCGCCCGAAGAGATCGTGGAGATGGTCGAGAGGGCGGTCGAGGCCGCCGCCGAGGAGCTGACTAGCGGGTCGCCCGCGGCGCTTTCCGAGGCGGAGATACGGCGCATAGCCGAGGAGGCCTTCTCCGAGAAGGCGGCGCAGATGGCGCCCGCGCCCACCGGCGTGGAGATATCGGCGCTGGTAAGCGACGCCGTCGACCGCGCGCTGTCGGCTTTGCCCGAGTCCGTCCCGCGCAATGAGATCGAGGAGATGATCGGCGGGGCGGTCCTCGACGCGTTGTCGGAGATGGAGAGCAGCGTGCAGAAAGCGCTCGGCGAGGAGGAGGCCAGAAGCCTGGTGCGGGCCGAGATGGAGGTGGCGCTTTCGACGCTGGCGGACTCGCCCGACAGGGACGAGGTGCGGCGCCTGGTGGAGGAGGCGCTCTCGGATGCGCTGGCGCGGATACCGGATCGGGATGCTGTCGAGGGCATAGCGGCGGAGCAAGTCGGCGCTGCGCTTTCGGGACTGGGCGACACGGTGCGCAAGGAGGAGGTCGAGGGTCTCATCGCGGCCGCGTTGGCGTCGCACGCCGCCAGCGTGGAGAGCGAGTTCAGGTCGGAACTGGAGACGAAGCTCACGCAGGCGATAAGCAAGGCGGCCAGTCCCGAGCAGGTGCGCGAGGCCGTTGCGGCCGCCGTGTCGCAGATGGGGGATGTGGTGCGGCGCTCGGAGCTGGACGAGGTGTCGGAGTCGCTGGCCGGGCTCGAGGGGAGGCTGTCCGAGGCCGCCGCCGCGGCGGTCACGCCCGAGCAGGTGCGCGAGGCCGTCGCCGGGGCGCTGTCCGAGCTGGGCGACGTCGTCCGCAAGTCCGAGCTGGCCGAACTGAGGCGCGCGCTGGGGGGCGAGAACGCGGAGCTGCGCGAGCGCATTACCGGGCTGCAGACGGAGCTGCAAGCCGAGCTGCGCAAGGCGGTCGAGGGCGCCGTCGAGCCCGGGCAGGTTCGGGAAGCGATCGACAAGGCGGTGGCCGGCATGGGCAAGCTCGCGGGCAGGGACGAGCTCGACGGGCTCGCCGCGGACCTGCGCAAGGCCGCCGATGCAACGAAGGAGCGCCTGGCGGCGCTGGAGGACCTCCTGTCCGAGCAGGCGGAGCGCGCCGTAAGCGCCGCCGAGGTCGAGGCGGCGGTGAGCTCCGCCGTGAAGCCTTGGGCCGACAAGCTCTCCGACGCCGTCGGCGCGGAGGAGCTGGAGCGCCGTCTGGGCGAAGCGCTTCAGACGCAGGAGCGCCGGCAGGCGGACCGGCTCTCGTCCGACATACTGGCCGAGGTGGACGCGCGGATCTCGCGGCTGACGGCCGGGCTGCCGGACGTCCCCGGCGCAAACGAGATAGCCGAGGCGGCGAAGGAGGCGGTCGCGCGCGCCCTGGATGCGCGCCCGCAGCCCGTCCCGCGCGAGGAGATCGAGCGCATGGCGGCCACGGCGGCCCGTGGCGCAACTGCCGCCGCCGAGAAGTCCCTCGAGGGCGCGGTCGGCCGCGACGGCGTCGAGGCGATGATCGAGGACGCCCTCGGCAAAGCTGCAGCGGGCATGGAGGACCGGGTCACGCGCGAGGAGATGAAGTCCCTGCTGGAGGAGACGGTCAGTTCTCAGTCGAAGAAGACGGAGGAGCGCCTCCGGACCGAGATGGAGGTGCACCTCTCGGCGGCCATAGACGAGGCGGTCAGCGAGGAGGAGGTGGCCGCAATGGTGCGCCAGGCGGTCTCCGGCCTGTCCGACACGGTTCGCAGGGACGAGTTCCGGCAGGCGATGGACGAGGCGTTGGCTCGGCAGCGCTCGCAGATCGAGGACGCGTTCAAGGTTGCTCTGGAGCAGAAGCTGCGCGGGGCCCTGGCAGAGGTGGCCGCGCCGCCCTCCAAGGACGAGGTAGCCGCCTGGGCCGCTGCGGCCGCCGCCGAGAGGGTCGCGGCGCTGCCGGAGGCCCCCACGGCGGAACAGATACGGCGCATGGTCGAGGACGCCGTCTCCGCGGCTCTTGCGGCCTCGCCGGAGCCCACGGGCAGGGCCGAGGTGGAGGGGATGATCCGCACGGCGGTCGACGCCGCGCGCAAGGAACTCTTGGCCGGGCAGGTCGATCTGCCGACGGCGAAGGAGGTCGAGGCGCTTGTGCGCAAGGGGGTCGAGAAGGCGCTCTCCTCGCTCCCGGACGCGGTGCGGCGCGAGGAGATGGAGTCGGCGATAAAGCGGGCGGTCGCCGCTTCGGGCGAGGAGGTCACGGCGCGGCTGTCCCGGCAGCTCGCCGAGAAGGTCGAGGATGGTGTGCGCCGGGCGAAGTCCGGCGCCGAGGCGAAGGCCGACGAGGCGCTGCGGGTTGCCCGCGACTCCGCCGAGGGTGTGTTGGCGCACATATCGCGCGAGCTGCGTTCGGCCCTGGCCGAGATGCCGTCGGCGCCGACGGCGGAGGAGACGGCGCGGATGGTGCGCGATTCGGTGCGCGAGGCGTTGGCGGCGGCGGGGCCGGGCGCCTCGCTGGACGAGGTCCGCGCGCTTGTGCGCGAGATGGTGGCCCACGCCGCGGAGGAGTGGCGGCCCTCGCTGGGCGAGACCGAGCTGAGGCCCCTTGTCGAGAGGCTCGTGGCCGACGCGCTGGAGAACAAGCCGGTCTCCGTAACGCCCTCGGACATCGCGCGTGTCGTGCGCGAGGCCGTGGCGGCGGGGACCGCGGAGGCCGTCCGCCGGACGGCCGAAGCGTCGGAGGACCATGACGGGTCCGGGGGCGGCCGATGACGGGTTCGCCCCGGCGAAAGCTTGAGGACATAGTCGTCGAAAGCGGACTGCTCTCGCGGGAGCAGGTCGCCGAGGCGCAGGAGAAGCAGAAGGCGTCGGGCGCGAAGCTTGCCCGGACGCTAGTGGACGAGGGCTATCTCTCCGAGACGGATCTCGTGGCCTGTCTCGGACAGCAGCTTGGCATGCCGCCCATCGATCTCTCGCGGTACACCGTGCCCGAGGAGCTGCTCTCGGTGATCCCCGAGCAGATGGCCCGACACTATCAGCTCCTGCCGGTGTCGAGGCTCGGCAACACGCTGACGGTCGTCATGGCCGATCCGATGAACGTCTTCGCGCTCGACGACGTTCGTATGTCGACGGGGTACCACGTCGAGGCGACGGTCGGCAGTCCCGAGGACATAAGTAAGGCGCTGGACAAGTATTACGGGCGCGGCGGCTTCGACGAGGATGCGCTGATCGACTTCGACGAGGATTCCGTCGAGGTGGAGTCGAGGTCGTCGGCCTCGGCCAGCGCGCTGGAGTTGGACGACGAGACCGATTCCGCGCCTGTCGTCAAGGTGGTGAACATGATCCTGGCCGAATCGATACGCCAGAGGGCGTCGGACATCCACATAGAGCCTTTCGAGCAGGAGGTGCGCGTGCGCTTTCGCGTGGACGGCGCGCTGAGGGAGGCGGTCAAGCCGCCGAAGAGGCTTCAGGGGGGCATAACGGCCAGGCTGAAGATCATGTCCGGCATGGACATATCGGAGCGGCGGGTGCCGCAGGACGGGCGTTTCAAGGTCCGCCTTTCGACCAGGGACATCGACTACAGGGTGAACGCGCTGCCGGTGGTCAACGGGGAGAAGATCGTTTTGCGCGCGCTGGACAAGAGCAAACTGGCGGTCGGGCTGTCGGACCTCGGTTTCGATCCCACGCCGCTGGCGGCGCTGGAGAAGGCCGTCGCGCAGCCGTACGGCATGATACTGGTGACCGGGCCCACGGGCTCGGGCAAGTCCACGACGCTCTACTCGGTCCTCGCCCGCATAAACACGCCCGAGGTCAACATCGTGACGGTCGAGGACCCGGTCGAGTATCAGGTGGAGGGGATAACCCAGGTCCAGGTGCACCACGAGATAGGGCTGTCCTTCTCCGAGTGCCTGCGCTCGATACTCCGCCAGACACCGGACGTGATCATGGTCGGCGAGATACGAGACCAGGAGACGGCGGACATGGCCATCAAGTCGGCCCTGACGGGTCACTTGCTTCTCTCGACGCTTCACACGAACGATGCGGCGGGCGCCGTCACGAGGCTGGCGGACATGGGTGTGGAGCCGTTTCTCATCGCGTCCTCGGTGGTCGCGTGCGCGGCCCAGAGGCTGGTTCGGCGCATCTGCCCGCACTGCAAGGAGAAGTACGACGTCCCGGCGGATCTGGCCGAGCGCATGGGGCTGGACGAGCCGGTGGCCTCCCGGGGGAATGGGTGCTCGGCCTGCCAGGGGACCGGCACCTATGGGCGCGTGGCGCTTCTGGAGGTGCTGACGGTGACCGATCGGATCCGCGATCTCATCCTGGCCGGCGAGTCGTCCGACGTGATCGCGGAGGCCGCTCGGGCTGAGGGTATGACCACGTTGCGAGACAGCGGCCTTTGCAAGGTGAGCGAAGGCGTTACGACTATCGAGGAAGTTCTGAGAGTAACCACCGAGTTCTAGCTGGCGGCAGGCCGGCTCGGCCGGCGTCGCCGGGAGGTGTCCTGACAATGCCCGTGTACAAGTACAAGGCGGTCGATCCCAACGGCCGGGGGGTCCAGGGATCACTGGAGGCCGAGAGCGAAAAGGCCCTCATCGAGGCTCTTCGCCAGAAGAGGCTGACCGTGCTCTCGGTCCAGGGCGGGACCAAGGCCAAGCAGCAGACCAAGCGGGGCAAGATAAAGCCCGACGACCTGGTGGTGTTCAGCCGGCAGCTCGCCACGATGGTCAACGCCGGTCTGCCGCTCATCCAGGCCCTGAACGTCCTGGGCGAGCAGATCGAGAAGCCCGCGTTCAGGGGCGTGGTCAAGGAGGTGGAGACCGACGTCGAGGGAGGCGCGAACCTCTCCGACGCCTTGGCCAAGCACCCCAGGGTCTTCTCGAATCTTTTCGTGAACCTGGTGCGCGCGGGCGAGATCTCGGGCATGCTCGACGAGATCCTCGGCCGAATCGCCACCTACCTCGAGGAGACGGAGGCGTTGCGGCGGAAGGTTCGCTCGGCGATGGTGTACCCGACCATCGTCACGGCGATTGCGCTGTGCATAACGGCCTTCCTCGTAATGTTCGTCATCCCCAAGTTCAGGGGGATTTTCGATGGGTTGGGCGGCAACCTTCCCGCTCCCACGCAGATCCTGCTGAGCATCTCCGACGTCACGCGCCGGTACTTCCTGGTGGTCGCTGGCGTGATCGTCTCCATCATCTTCGCCCTCAAGGCCTACGGCAGGACCGACAAGGGCAGGCTGAAGATAGACTCGCTCAAGCTCCAGGCGCCGGTGTTCGGTGTGCTGTTGCGCAAGGTGGCGATAGCCAAGTTCACACGGACGCTGGCGACGCTGATACGCTCCGGCGTTCCCATCCTCGGCGCGCTGGAGATAGTCTCGAAGACGGCCGGCAACAGGGTCGTCGAGATGGCGGTGGAGAGGGTGCGTGCGTCGGTGCGTGAGGGCGAGAGCATCGCCGGGCCGCTGGCGCAGTCGGGTGTATTCCCGCCGATGGTCGTGCGCATGATCTCCGTCGGCGAGCAGACCGGCTCGATGGAGTCGATGCTGGGTAAGATAGCCGATTTCTACGACGACCAGGTGGACAACGCGGTCTCCGCGCTGACTTCGATGATCGAGCCCTTGATCATCGCGTTCCTGGGCGTGGTGATCGGCGGCATCGTGGTCGCCATGTTCCTGCCTGTATTCAAGCTGACTGAGGTTCTGGGAGGCGGCGGCTGAGAATGGCGGAATCGCTCGGGCGCCCCAGGCACGACCACGAGCTGGCCATGGGTCTGCGGAGGATGATAGCGGCGCGGCTTGTCGCCGTGACCATCCTTCTGGGCAGCTACGCCTTCATGTGGCGGGCGGGCCAGGCCGCGCTCTACGCCATCATCGGGGGCACGTATCTGCTCTCGATAGGCTACGGTTTGTGGGTTGTCTCTCGGCGGTCGCTGCGGACGCTTGCCTACGTCCAGGCGGCCGGCGACATACTGGCCATAACGGCGCTTATCCAGTACACGGGTGGGATCGACTCCGTCTTCGTGATGCTCTACGGGGTGGCCATTGCGGCGGCCTCGGGCGGAGTGCGGATGCGGGGCTGCCTGATACTGGGCTTAGCGGCGTCGGCGGTCTACGCGGGTCTCATCGCCTTCCACTGGCATGTGGGGGGTGCGTTGGCGGCCGCGGGGGCGGGTGAGGCCGTCGGGGCGACGGTGCGCGACGCCGCACTGGTGGTGTATCTCGTCAGCATGCGCGCGGCGGTGGTCCTGATGATCGCGCTGCTGTCCGGCTACGCCTCGGAGAGGGCGGAGACGCACGGGCACGAGCTGCGGCGGTTGCGCGTCTTCACCGACGACATCCTCTCGAACATGACGTCCGGACTGGCGACCGTCGACGGTGACGGGAGCGTGACGTATCTCAACCCGGCGGGGGAGGAGTTGCTCGGGGAGTCGCCGGGTGCGGCGATCGGGCGGCCGCTGCTCCAGCTTCTTGGCGGGCGCGCGGCCCGCGAGCTCTCGTTGCGCGCGCTGGTGGAGATGAGCGGTGACGGTCTCGATCACGAGGTCGAGGCCGAGCCCACGGCCGGCATACGGCTCACGCTCGGGTACAGCACTTCGCTCATCCTGACCCCGGACGTTGAGCAGCCCGGCGTTATCTTCATGTTCAAGGACCTCTCCCGCATCCGTGAGATGGAGGAGAGGCTGAAGGAGGCGGACCGTCTGGCGGTGATGGGCCGGCTGGCCGCGACGATAGCCCACGAGGTCCGCAACCCGCTGGCCAGTCTCACCGGCTCCGTGGAGCTTCTGCACGAGGGGCTTTGCGTCGACGGTGAGGAGCGGCGGCTGATGGATCTGATCATCCGGGAGTCGGAGAGGATCGACGGTATAGTCGGTGAGTTCCTCGACTTCGCGGCGGAGAGGCCGCTTGAGATCTCGCCGTGCGACCTGGGTGCGATCGTTGGTGACGTGGCGACGCTTGTCTCGGCGGGGCCGGCCGGCGCCGCCGGCGTCGAGCTGTCGACCGAGATCGCCGACGACCTGCCGCCCGTCCCGTGCGACGAGGCGAAGATGAAGCAGGTGCTGTTCAACCTGTGCACGAACGGCGTCGAGGCGATGCCGGACGGGGGGCGGCTCTCGATCCGGGTCACCCGCGACAGGCGGGGCGGCCCCGCCAGGTGGGTCCGTCTGGACGTTGCGGACACGGGCCCGGGCATCGACGAATCCGTCTGCGACGAGATATACGATCCGTTTTTCACGACCAAGGCCAGGGGCAGCGGTCTTGGGCTGGCCGTGGCGCGGAACATCGTTCAGCGCCATGGCGGGACCATCACCTTCACCAGCCGTCCGGGTGCGGGCACCACCTTCCAGTTGAGGCTGCCGGTGGGATGCATCCGCGACCGGGGCGGCGAGTCGTTCCCCGAGGAGGCCGCGGCGGCAGCGGCTTCGGGGCGATAGGTGTGTGGGAGAGAGGCAGAGATGACCGGTAAGGTCCTCGTAGTCGACGACGAGCCCAGCATGTGCGAGTTCCTCTCGATAGCGCTGAGCAGGGACGGCTATGACGTCGAGACGACCACCGATCCGCTTGCCGTCATCGACGGCGGTTTCGGCGGGAGGTCCGACGTGGCCATAGTCGACATGCGCATGCCGACGGCGGACGGCGCCGACGTGCTGCGTGCGATCAAGCAGCGCGAGCCGGAGATGCCCGTCATCATGATCACGGCGTATGCGTCCGTGGAGTCGGCCGTGGACGCCATGCGAATGGGCGCGTACGACTACATAACGAAACCCTTCCAGGTGGAGGAGATGCGGGCGGTGCTGCGGAAGGCCCTCGAGCACAAGAAACTCGGGGACGAGAACAAGCAGCTCCACCGCATGCTCTCGGCGCGCAGGTCGCTGCCCGCGATGGGCCGCAGCCCGCAGATGCGCGCGGTCTACGACAAGGCCGCGAAGATCGCCCAGACGAACAGCACGGTCCTCATCTTCGGGGAGAGCGGCACGGGGAAGGAGCTGCTGGCGCGCGCGATCCACTACGGGTCCCTGCGTGCGGAGCGGCCGTTTGTGGCCGTCGACTGCGGCGCGCTGCCCGAGACGCTTCTGGAGAGCGAGCTGTTCGGGCACGTCAGGGGGGCTTTCACGGGCGCCGTCGCGGAGAAGGAGGGTCTCTTCGACGCCGCCGACACGGGGACCATCTTCCTCGACGAGGTGGGCGAGATCGGCCAGGCCGTGCAGGTGAAGCTCCTGCGCGTGTTGCAGGAGAGGGAGGTCAAGCCGGTCGGCGGCACGGCGAATCACCCGGTCGACGTCCGGGTCATAGCGGCGACGAACCGCGACCTGGAGGCCGCCGCGACGGCCGGCACCTTCCGCGAGGATCTCTTTTACCGGCTGGCGGTTATTCCCATGAGCCTGCCGCCGTTGCGGGACCGGGACGGCGACGTACCCATACTCGCCCGCGAGTTCTTGCGCGAGTATGCCGAGGCCAACGGCAAGCACATCGAGGATGTCGCCGAGGATGCGATGCACCTGCTTTGTTCCTACCGATGGCCGGGCAATGTAAGGGAGCTCGAGAACGCGATTGAGCAGGCGGTTGTCTTGGCCTCGGGGACCCACATCACGTCGGAGGACCTGCCCTCGCGGGTGCGAAGCCTCGCCGCACGAGGCGGGCCCGTACCCGACGACGACGAGATGAACCTCAAGGACAAGGTTGAGTACTACGAGCGGGAGCTGATCGTCCGTGAGCTGCGCCGCAGCGGGGGCAACCGCTATCGCGCGGCCAAACTCCTGGGCGTCTCCCGCCAGAATCTCCAGTACAAGATCAAGAAGTACAACCTCGCCGAGCTTGGGCTGTTCCCGGCGAAGGCGGATGACGGTGACGAGTGATGCGACGCCTGCGGGTCGGATGCGGGTTCACGCTTGTCGAGGTGATGGTCGTCGTCGGCGTGTTGCTGGTCCTCATGTCGCTGTGCATCCAGGGGCTTGTGCGCGCCAAGATAGCGGCCAACGAGACGGCCACGCTGGGTGCGATGAAGACCATCTACGCCGCCGTGGAGATCTACCGCCAGCGTGAGGGCTCGTATCCGCGGGTGATGGCGGACATGACGGCGGCCGGGGGTGCCGATCCCGCGTACATCGTGGATGAGCTGGACACGGCCGGCACGGGGCGGCCCAGGGCGGGCTACAACTTTCACTACCTCCGGCCGGGGGGCGGGATGCCGGCATTCTTCGTCCTGGCCAGCCCCGGGAGGCGGGGCCTGCAGGGCATTCGACTCTTCTACATCGACGAGGACGGGGTGATCCGCTCGAGCTTGGGGTCGTTCACGAACGAGGCGGCGGCCCGGGCGTGGCCGGCGGTCTCGGGCGGCTAATGCATGGGGCAGATATCTTGCACCTGTCAAGTATCTTTGCGGATGGCGGGAGGCCGCTTCGGGCGGGGGCTGGGGGTCCACCGGGTCGCGTGGACTGCCGCAAATCGCGTCAGGTTTTTTTGCATAAGCGGACACCCGAGCGGCGGAACGGCCGGGCCGCGGGGGTGGCCTCCGGGCGGAATAGTCTGTCGTAACTCACTGGGAGGGAAGGGCTTACGGATGTGCGGCCGTTTGTGGGCCCGACCGGGCCCGAGTTGGCATGCTCCTTGCGCTAATGGTGACCTGACAATCGGCCGAAGAAGAGATGAAGGGTGAGATATACGGGCGGTGGCAGCGTAGCCCGAGGAGGTGAGAGACCGACGCTGCAGCCGAACACCAAATGGTTCCAGCCGACACGTTGGGAGGCTAGTAAACGATGACTAGAAAGCACGGCTTCACGCTCGTTGAGATCATGATTGTTGTGGCGATCATCGGCCTTCTGGCCGCTATCGCCATCCCGAACCTGCTGCGTGCGCGCCACAATGCGAACGAGGGTGCCGCCATCGGCAACCTGAAGACCATCGCGACGGCGTGCGAATCATTCCGTGCGGCTCAGACGCCGGTAACGTATCCGGCCGCCATGGCGGGTCTGACCGCCGCGGGCGGCGCGGCCCCGGCTTACATCATCGATGAGCTGGACACGGTCACCACGGCCGCCCCGCGCCAGGGTTACAACTTTGCGTACACGCGCGGCAACGACGCCGGCAACAACGCGGACCAGTACTGGGTCTATGGTTCGCCGTCGGTGATCGGCCGCACGGGCACGCGGTTCTTCTACGTTGACGAGACGGGCGTCGTGCGCTCGGGCACGCCGGCAGCTACGCCGGCCACGCGCGCCGTCGGCGCCGCTTGGGCTTCGATCGAATAAGTAGCGAAGCGGGCGGCGCATAGCGCCGCCGCGAAGGATGGGTAGGGCCGGCCGCGCAGCGCCCAGCGCGGCCGGCCCCCAACAAGGTCGGCCGAGCCACCGGGGGGCGGCTCAACCGACCGTTGCGGGCAAGGGGGAAGGGAAAGCCCAGCCCACACCGGCCGGGCCTCCGATTCTGGGGTGTACTCCGGCGTCGGCAGGATTGCCGAGGCCGCGCAAAGACAAGGATGCAGATATGGCGACGAAGCAGGCTCCGGGGCTCGGAATAGACATCGGCAGTCAGACCGTGAAGCTGTGCGAGGTCTCGCGCGACGTCGCCGGTCCCCACGTAACCGCCATCGCGGTCAAGCCCATCAAGACTTACGGGCCCGATGATCCCGACGCCGACGATGTCCACCGGATAGCCGGGATCGTTCGCTCCGCAATCGAGGAGAGCGGCGCCCGTGCGGAGGATGCCGTGGTCGCGGTCTCCGGGCCCTCCGTGGTCATACGATACATCGAACTTCCCAAGATGGAGCTGGCCGAGGCCCGCGAGGCGATGCGCTTCGAGGCCGACCAGCACATACCTTTCGACTCCTCCGACGTCATGCTCGATCTGCACATCCAGGAAGGTGAGGCGGCGTCCGACCCGGCCAAGATGAGGGCCATACTGGTCGCCGCGAAGACCGACGTGGTCAACCAGTGCATGGCGGTCGCCGAATCGTCCGGGGCCAGGCTCTCGGCCATCGACGTCGAGTCCTTCGCTCTCGTGAACGCCTTTGAGGCGACGTGCGGCGAGGTGCCCGAGGGTGAGGTGGTCGCCCTGGTCCACATGGGTGCGATGTCCACCGCCATAAACATCGTCCGCGGCGGCCGGCCGCAGTTCAGCCGGGAGCTCTCCGTTGGAGGCTCTGCCATCACGGACGCCGTAGCCAAGAAGCTCGGCTGCCCCAAGCAAGAGGCCGAGCTGCGCAAGAAGACGGACGGCGACATCGAGGGCGACGACGAAGTCGCGCTGGCCATGAGGTCGGTTTTGGAGGACCTGGTGAGCGAGCTCAGGCTCTCCTTCGATTATTACGAGAACCAGAGCATGGACGGCGGCATCGACGTCGTGCGCATCTCGGGGGGGACTTCGAGGCTTGCAAACGTAACGGGATATCTAACCAACGCCCTCCGCGCCCCGGTTCAGCAATGGGACGTGTTGGGCGGCATGTCAGTTGACGAGGGATTGGTGGTTCCGGGGGAGATGGAGAAGCTGTCGCCCCTCATGCCGGTGGCCCTCGGCCTGGCGCTTCGGGCGGAGGTGACACAGTGATAGTCATAAACCTGCTTCCGCCTTCTGCCAGACGCCGGCGCAGTGGCTTCGAGATGCCGCCGAAGATGGTCATGGCCGCCTGCGGCGGGGTTGTGGGCCTGCTCGCGATATGCGTCGCGACGTCCTTCATACTGGGGCTGATGGCCTCCAGGGACCTGGCCGCGGCCAAGGCCGAGCTCACGTCCCTGGCGCCTCAGCAGGCCGAGGCGATAAAGCTGAAGAACATGCGCGACAGCCTGAACGCGCGCGCCAAGCTGGTCCAGGATCTGGTCGACGGCCGCATATCCTGGGCGGAGATGCTCTCGGCCGTCGCCGACCTCGTCCCCGACGAAATCTGGCTCACCGAGCTCCGCCTTGACCAGAAGGAGGAGACCATCCCCGCCAAGAACCGCAACGATACGCCCAAGGTCGTGGTCAAGCGCGCCCTGGTGATACGCGGCGTCGCCGTGGCTCCCGAGGCGGCGGGCGAGCTCAACTCCGTCGCCGTCTTCATGGAGCGGTTGAGGGAGGACAAGGCGTTTTCCGAGCACTTCCCGACCGTACAGCAGGACGGGCCCATCGAGTGGGACCCCGATCTGGGTCAGAGCATGTTCCAGCTTCGATGTGCCATGCGTGAGGGGGCCTGACAATGACCGACAAGAAGTCGCTGCAGGCTCTGGTGCTCATGGTCGTCATAACCGTGGCTTTGGCGGCGGGTCTCGCGCTGGTCGCCAAGCAACGTGTTGGCGTCCTCCGCGACGTCCAGAGCGAAGTCGCCTCCACCGAACGGTCGATATCCGACGCCAAGGCCCTGATCGCCCTCATACCCAAGCTCGAGGAGGAGGTCGAGAAGGCCAAGGAGCGGATAGCCTTCTACGAGGCCGTCTTGCCCGCCGAGGAAGAGGTGCCGCGTCTTTACAAGAAGCTCGACGAACGGGCCCAGAGGCATCGGATACGCTACATGAAGCTCGGCCAGTACGCCGAGGTCCCGGGCGGCGAGTACACGACCTACAAGCAGCAGATAGCCCTCCGGGCCGGATACCACGAGCTCGGCCAGTACCTTGCCGACATCGAGACGCTCGAGAAGATGGAGCGCCTCGTTCAGATCGACAGCCTGAGCATAGAATCCGACGTGACAAGTCCCCGGAGTCACCAAGTGAACCTCATCGTCAGCACCTTCGTCGCGAAGACGAAGCCCAAGGGGGATCTGTGATGCGCACTGCAGTGTGTGTGACTGCACTGGCGGCTCTGATGGTCTTTGCGGCCGGGTGCGGCCGCGGGCCCGCCTTGCCCTTCCGTGAAGCAGCGAAAGAGGCCGAAGCCCAACTCGAGGCCGCGATGGCCCAGCCTCCGGCGGACGTCAGGCCGGTCGCGGTCGAAACGCCCCAGCGCCGGGTGGTCGACGCGGTCATCGTCTACGACGACCACGAGCGCCGCGACCCCTTCGTGGCCCCTCCGCGGGTCACCGAGCCGGACGTGGACAAGCAGCACGCGACCCTCGAGTTGGAGATGGTCATTCAAGGCGGCGAGAGACCTATCGCAGTCATCAGTGGGGAAAGGGTCACTGAAGGAGACTCGGTACAGGGATGCACCGTGAAGGAGATCGCGAGCGGTAGAGTCGTCCTCGAGTTCGAGGGCGAGACGTTCGAGATCACCGCCAACTAAGGAGAGTTGACATGTGCTTGGGGAGTACTGATGTGCGGAGGGCCGCTTGCGCCCTCGCGCTCGCGCTTGTTACGGTCGGGCTGCTGCACGCTCAGGAGACCAGCCCCCCGACCCCGCCCGGTGGGATGTCGCTGTACTCCATGCCCACCGCTCAGGGCGAAAAACTGATTACCCTCGACGCCACCGGCGCGGATATCCGTGACGCACTGCGCGCCATATCCGAGGAGAGCGGCGTCAACATCATCGCCGGTCCCGAGGTCGAGGGCCAGATTTCCCTGCGCATCGTGGACGCTCCCTGGGAAGAGGCGCTGGAGGCTGTACTCAGGGCCTACGGCTACTCCTATGAGCGTCGCGGCAACATCATCCGGGTCACCACCACCGACAAGCTCGACACCGAGGAGCTTGAGACCGAGATCATCCTGCTCTCCTACGCCACGGCGGAGGAGATCCGGGACAGCTTGACCGACATGCTCTCCTCGCGCGGCAGCATCAAGACCGAGCCCAGGGCCAACGCCCTCATCATCACGGACATCAAGAGCCGGCTCGACGTCGTCATGGGTGCCATACAGAGGCTCGACTCGCGCACGCCCATGGTGGTCATCGACGCCAGGATGCTCGAGATCAACCTCGACCGTGAGAAGACGCTGGGCATAGGCTGGAACTTCGCCGTGTCGGCTCAGGGCGGAGCCCGCCCGATCATCTTCCCCTTCGAGAACGATCATGTCGGGGGCGACTACTACCCGCTTGTCGACTCCTCGAGGCAGTCCGAGGCGGAAACCGGGTCCGACGGCTCGTCCTCGGGCGGCGGCAACGACGTCTTCGTCGAGGGAACGCCCTTCCCGTACGCCACCGAGGACCTGTTCACCTTCGGCACGCTCAGCTTCACGCAGCTCCAGGCCCAATTGCGGCTGGCCGAGTCCGAGGGCGACACCAATCTCATCAGCAATCCCAAGATAGCCACGCTCGACAACCAGACGGCCTACATCCAGGTCGGCGACGTCGTCCCCATTCCCATCTACGAGCGCAACGAGCAGACCGGCGGCATTGACGTCACCGGCTATGACGAGCAGGATATAGGTATAATGCTCGAGGTGACGCCGCACGTGAACCAGGACGGCTTCGTCACGCTCGACGTGAAGCCCGAGGTCTCCGAGATAACCGGGTACACCGGCCCAAACAACGAGCGGCCGATCACCTCGACCAGGCAGGCGAAGACCCGCGTTATGGTCAAGAGCGGGTACACGCTCGCCATCGGCGGTCTCATAAGCGACCGCGACAGCAAGCACGACGCGGGCATACCGTTCCTGTCCAAGATACCGGTCCTGCGCTGGCTGTTCATGCAGTCGACGACGCAGCATCGCAAGACGGATCTGCTCATATTCATCACGCCGCTCGTGTCGCCTCTCGAGCCCGAGATGACGGCGACCGAGGCGTTGCGGTGGGAGCAGATAGGGCTGCAGCTCGGCGAGTCCGAGCGTCTGACCGAGGGCGGCGCCGCGGGTCATTGGGTGAAGCAGGGCCGAAGTCTCGAGAAGCTCGACGACCTTGACGAGGCAGCCGCCGCTTATCAGCGCGCTCTCGAGCTCGACCCGCGGAACCGCGAGGCCGAGCGCGGCCTGGCCCGCGTCAGGCGCGCCGATGCCGCCGTTGACACGCACAAGCCCGGCATGGCAGCGGTGGCTTGGTACGTCGAGCAGGGCCGCTCGCTTTACTCCCGCGGCGAGCTTGAGCAGGCCAGGGAGCAGTTCGAGAAGGCGCTTGCGCTCGACCCCGACAACGACACCGCCCGCAGGTACCTGGCGAGGATATCCGCAGCCAGGGGACAATAGGACGGAGCCCGACGCCGGGCCCCGTCGAGAGGCCCGGTGACATTGACGAACCGCATTCGCATGAGGCTTGAGAAAGGTGGGAGACTCGTATGGGTCTCCCACCTTGATTTCTCCCGCGGCTTCGCCAGAGCGCTCCGCCGCAGCGGCCTGCCCATAGCCTTCACGCAGGGGTTCTCCCCGCACCCGCGTTACTCCACGGGCCCGCCGTTGCCGCTGGGTGTGGCCTCGGCCGCCGAGATGGTCGATCTGCACCTGGACGAGCCCGTCCCCGCGCCGGATGTCCTCGCCGCGCTCCGCCCGGTCCTCCCAGACGGCATGTCCGCTCTTGATGCGGCCGAGCTGGGGCCGGATGACCCCAAGCTCTCCAAGTCGCTCTTCGCCTTCGGCTACGTCGTGTCCGGCCTCGGCGGGGCGGGCGGGGCGGGCGGGGCGGCAGAGGGGCCTGAGGGTGCGGAGGGGGCGGAGGGGGTGGGCTTGGCCCTGGCCGGCCGGCGGCACCTGCCCGTGGTGGTGGACAAGCCCGACGGGCCCGTAGAGAGGGACGCCCGGCCCGCCATATTCTCCGTCTCGGCTGGGGAAGGCGGCGGGGCGTTGGACCTCGTCCTCAGCGCCGCCGACGGCGCCGTCGGCGTCCTCGAGGCCCTCCAAGCCCTCCTCGGAAGGACCCGCCAACAAGTCCTTTTGCTGGACATCCTCCGCGCCTGCGCGTATAGTGCGCCCGATGAGGGGAGGGGCCCGAGCCTGCGGCGCCGCGGGCCTGCGGTTCCGCTCCTTCCCACTATTCCGGAGGAACTCCTTGCATGGCGACTAGGCGCGGGAGGCGGGGAAGAAGACGACGCAGCAAGCCGTCCTCGTCACCGCCACCAAAGAAGCAAACCAGACGAAAAGAACTCCTCATAAGCGTTGATGAATCCGAGACGTGGGTGGCTCTCCTCGAGGATGACGTCCTGGAGGAGGTTTTCATAGACCGTCCCGAACTCGCCGGCACCGCCGGCAACGTCTACAAGGGCCGCGTCGGCAGCGTACTCCCCGGCATGCAGGCCTCCTTCATCGACATCGGCCTCGGCCGAGACGGCTTCCTCCACGTCTCCGACGTCGCGGCGCACATGGAGGCCATGGACGACGTCCTCGGCGAGGAGGCCGACATCCCCCGGCCCCGCTTCGGAAGGGGCGAGGACTATCCGCCCATCCAGGACCTCCTCAAACCCGGACAGGAGATACTCATCCAGGTCGTCAAGGAGGCCATCGGGACCAAAGGGCCCCGCGTCACCAGTTACATCAGCCTCCCCGGTCGCTACCTCGTCCTCATGCCCACGGTCGAGCACACCGGTGTCTCCAGGCGCATCGCCAACGACGAGGAGCGCCGGCGCCTGAAGAAGCTCATCTCCAGCCTGCGGCCCGAGGGCCTCGGTTTCATAGTTCGCACCGCCGGCGAGGGGTGGGGCGAGCGCGAGTTCCGGCAGGACATCCGCTACCTCACCGGCATCTGGCGCAAGATGCAGCGCAAGGCGCGCGGAAGCCGCGCGCCCGTCCTCCTCTACGAGGAACCGCCGCTGCTCTACCGCGTCGTCCGAGACTACCTAGCGCCCGACATCGACAGGGTGGTCATCGACAACAAGAGCGAGTACGCCAAGCTGCGCCGCTTCCTCAAAAACCTCATCCCCGAGTCCACCTACGAGGTCGATCTATACACGTCCGACGTGCCGCTGTTCGAGCATTACGGCCTCGACAAGCAGGTCGAAGCCGCCCTCCGCAGCAAGGTGTGGCTCCCGTCGGGCGGCCACATCGTCATCGAGTCGACCGAGGCGCTGGTCACGATCGATGTGAACACCGGCCGCTACACGGGCGTGGACAACCTCGAAGACACCGTATTCAAGACCAACCTCGAGGCGGCGTGGGAGGTCGGACGCCAGCTCCGGCTGCGCGACATCGGCGGCATCGTGATCATCGACTTCATCGACATGGAGGACGAGCGCAACCGCAAGGGCGTCCTGCGCGAGCTCGAGCACGCGCTGGAGAGGGACAGGGCCAAGACCAACGTGTTCTCCTTCAGCCCCCTGGGGCTCGTCGAGGTCACGCGCCAGCGGAGCCGGCACAGCCTGCAAAAATCGCTCTGCCAGCCATGCCCCTATTGCCAGGGCACGGGTCACGTCCGCTCGCCCGCCACGATCGCCATCGAGACGCTGCGCAGGCTCGGCCGCGCCTGCCGCGAGTCCCGCGAGCGCAAGCTCGTCGTCAGGGCGCACGTCGACGTGGCTGCGCGCCTCTCCGGCCAGGACGCGCGCCGCATACGCGCCATCGAGCGCCGCTACCGCAGGCGCATAAAGATAGAGGCCGACTCCGAGTCGCACCTCGAGGACGTGGCCATCCTCTCCGCCGGCGACCGCCGCCCTCTCCAGGGCATCTGAGGGGGCCGGGGTGGGGGGGGTAGGGGGGGGTAGTGGGCGGTAGGGGGGGCGTGCGGGTCACCCACCGGGCATCCTGTGTATCCAAGCGTCTGCTGGTGATGGTCGCAGGTGTGGGTCTGGAGGGGGATGCGACGACGTGCCGGAGTTGCGGGGGCCTACGGGGCGGCTTTGCGGCTCAGGCGTCCACCTCGGCTTCGTCCGGCGCCTGGGAGATGCGCACCAGATCGCGCGCCTTACCCACTTCCTCCTCCAACTGCTGGGCGAGCATGGAGGGGTCCTGTCGGCCGAACCTGGCGCTGCGCTCGGCCAGGCGGCCCCACGACGGCGCGGCCATCGCCTCCGCGACCGCGGCCGCGGCTTCCTCGTCCGTGTGTTCGACCGGCTGCGTCAGCGTATTCGCCAGGTACACCAGGTCC
>Ga0272442_10001409_pt1 | contig 36720 bp, 60 predicted proteins | sample SSMForm2O_FD_200262 | JGI IMG/M metagenome (GOLD analysis project Ga0272442, IMG submission 200262) | Marine sediment archaeal communities from Little Sippewissett salt marsh, Falmouth, MA, United States - SSM-Form-2O | ecosystem: Environmental > Aquatic > Marine > Wetlands > Sediment ... | reverse complement strand
GACAGGTTGTTTTAACATGCAGAGATACTATGGTCTGGTGACACTGAAATACAAAGGCAAAATCTATGGATCCAAAGTCTCACAGATCAATGCAAAAAACAAAACCGATGCGAGAAAAAAACTGAAAAAAAGATTTCACCATCCAGGTAACACAGTGATAGTGAAAAAGATCCTATCATATAAAGAAAAAAAAGAGGGAAAAAAATGGTAAAATCAGATAGTGAATATAAAAGAGGTTATAGAAATACAAAAAAACACATGAAGGAATTTAGAAGTTTTTTCAAAAATAAAGAAGGAGACATAATTGGTTATACAAAAACCGGATCAAAACAAATAGTTGCACGTAAAGATGATCTAAATTACCGCAAAGGATATTGGGGTGGTCACAGCAAAGCATTGAAAGAGGCGATGAAAGAAAAACCAACTAAAAAGAAAAAAACAAAAAAAAGTCAGAGTAAAAAAATGGTATCCCTTTCAAATATGAGTGTAAAACACCACATGGAAGGCAAAGAAAGATGGGATGCCAAATTCACAAACTCCCGATGGGGAGGCAAAAACAAAAACGTCATATAAAAAATAGGAGGTCGAAATATGAAAGGACATTGTTGCCCAAGTGTGAAAAGACCAAAGAGGAATTTTCACCTAAAGAGGTATCCACACAGTTATAAAAAATACAGATGCAGAAACCCAAGAAAATAAAATGGAGGATCCATTAAATGATCTGCCCAAGATGCAAAAAAGAATTAATCATAGTTACTGCAAGTTGGGGAGAGAAATATGCATTATGCGATGGATGCGGGATCCGAGAAAATAAAGAATTTAAAAAATATATGAAAACCGCAATTAACCCATTTGCTAAATGGGAGGTAAAAAATGAAAAGAATAAAAAAACCAGAGGCAAAAAAATTATTTAACAAAGGGAGGAAAATCTATTTAGTGCCGGCAAGAGCAAACCTAAATTCAAGATGGATCACCCCAATGGGTATTACAAAAAGATCCGGATCTTTTGATAAACTGGTTAACAGTTTTGAATATTATAATTGTCATGCTCCATTTGGAGATTATGCCTGGTATTATATTAAATAAATTTGAGGTATACAAATGAAAAAAGCAAAACCAAGTAGAGTAATATATGTAGTATGCAGACCGACACCTGGACAATCATCTGGTGATTGGTGCGTAAGGATGCATGGAAAAATATTAAGCAGACATCGCAAAAAAGAGGTCGCAACAAAGAGAGCCAGGATCGAGGCTCGCAAACGTAACTTTTCAGTGATGATCCAAAACAAGAATGGAAAATTTAGCAAAGGATTTACACCTGTATAAAGGAGAAATAGTCATGGCATGGGATTATGGAAAAACCATAGACACAGTTGTTGGAGGTCTCGTCACAATTAAGATCCTGGAAACTGGCACAAAAATGATAGATAAAGCCGGATCCAAAGTAGGATCAAAAAGAAAAAAGAAAACAACTGGATCCAAGTTTCATAACTTTGGAGATAGTCTTTATTAGGAGGAATATTTTTAGATGGCTTATTACTGCCGGAAATGTCGGAGATGGCATACTGGCGGAGCGATAGCGCAACGTCATAAAATCTTTTCTGCAAGACCAAAGAGATCTAAATTTAGACCAAAGACAACAAAGCCAAGACAAACACGAAAAATCAAGCAGAATAAGCCTATTTTAACGCTCACAGCAAAAAAAAAGCCTGCGAGGGTTAAGACACCTGCAAAGCCAAAACCGATGAGAAAGGCTAAAATCGGGCTTTCTAAAATGAGGCGGGGACAACTCGCAATGAGACCGCAGGATCAATACGAAAAAAGCATGATAAAAAGACTGCGATCCAAAACTGGGATGACACATATCCAGGTAATGAATTTAGTAAACCTGGCGAAAAAAAGCGATTACATCGACATCGAGACAGAGATCGCAAGTGCCAGTGGTTTAAGCCGGGATAAAACAGAGACATACGAATTTGCAAAGAAAAACATTATGAAAAAACTCCAGAGATCCGGCGATGTTCAGATCCAGAGCAAATATAATGATCCAGATTTTTTTGACCAGATGCAAGATGACTGGCAACGTCAACAAGAATGGGAGAGGATTAATAAAAAATGGAGAAAAAAAAATAACCTGGTGCCAATATGAGCAAAAAGACAAAGAGGGAGAGATTTCTCCGAGAGAAATATATTAAAGAGATCCAGAAAAAATATGGATCCAGGCGAGAGGGATCAACATGGTAAAAAAAACAGGATTTAAGATCAATACGAAACTCACGAAAGGAAAAAAGATCCAATTCACAAAAGCAGATCTTGATCGGGATGGAAAAATAGATCGAGTTGACTGCAACCCATACGATCCAAAAAAACAAGATTTCGGTGGTCTCGGATCACCACAGCCGAAACCCCGGACATATCGTGGTTACAATGTCAATGACTATTATTTTTCTGGCGGAAAATGGCACCTATCACCACAGGCAGAACCAGTTGAAAAAAAGAGTTTAATTAGCAGGTTGTTTAAATGAAAGAGGCATTGAAAAAAGCATTTCAACAATTGCTCTCATATCGAGAAAGAAAACAACGGCGCTTTGTAAAAAAAGGATCTGATCGGGGGAAATTATATTGAAAAAAACAAAAAGAATTACACCGATCCCGACATCCGGGAGATATGACATCCGGCATATTAGAAAAGCCAGGGGACAAAAAACACTCACTGGAAAAGATAGCAGTGTATTGCTCCAAGTCAAAAAAGTTAAATCCGAATTGGATCAAGAAATAAAAAACCTGGGGATCACAGAGAAAGAAATTATAAAATGGAGACATGGCGGATCTGTTATAAACCGTAAAAAAATGTCAGACTATGACAAAGAAAGATTAAATAAACAACAAGGGTTGTTAACAGCGAGATCTATTTTCAAACATCATTTTAGAGACTATTTTGATTAAAGATAAATAAAAACGTAGATCCCGATCACAACAGCGATCACAACAAGCGCAATTATTATATTTTTTTTCTTATCTTTTTTTTCACTCATAATTTTTCCTCTTGACATAATCAACCTCTCGGATGATAGTGAAAACCTTTCACATTTAAAACAGTTTTCAAATACGCAATTTTTTTTCTGGTAAACCGGATCCTGGCAACATCTGGATCATGGAATTTACGAGTTCTATATTCCATGTAGTCTTTATGCAGATCTTGCAGGAGTTCTTTTTTCTCCTCTGTAGTCATGGCATTTACTTTGTTTTTAAATTCATTCCAACTATTTTTTCCCATCTTTAATCCATCCGAGATCGTGGCTATCTTTCAAAGCGAGATAGTAACCAGTAATGAGACCGATCCAGTAAAAGATTATTATCCCGCCGGCAAAAAAAATCCATTCAATCATTTGATATTACAATTTTTTTCCATTCTGGGTGATATTTATTAAGTTCTTTTTCAAACCATCTCATCCATTTAGCCTGCTCCTGCCTGGCTTTCATCTCCAATTCAGTTGAGGATCCCACAGTTTTTCTCCTAAAACCTGGCAACTGCGATGAGATAGCGCTCTTTGTAGCGAAATAAATCGGGTTCATATAGATCTCCATTTCCATATCACCATCTTTAAAAAGATCAGTGGGATCTTTCCCATTGATCTTGAATTTAAAAATATCGGTGCCACTGGCGAGTTCAAGGTTGTTAATTAAACTGTCAATTGTAAGACCTGCCATTGTTGTGTGATTACGGATCACATTAAGCAACTTGACAGTGAGACCTCTATTTTCTGCTATTTTTTCAACGCTCTCGATCATCTTGTATTTGCTTTCGCCATAGTATCGGATGAGATCACCGGCGCATAGGCTTTGTTGTTTAAGAGGCATGTCTTTCAATTTATATTTGACTTTCATCTACTCGCTCCAGGCATACGGGATTATTGTCTCAAACCCACGATCTTTCAACACTTTAACGGCTTTATCATATTCCAGATCAAGCGAATTAGATAGTTTTTCTATCATTTTTTTTGCTTTGAATTGTGCCTTTTCAACAGTCTCTTTGTCTGTATAATATTCCAGTGCCGAATAAAACTGATTAGACGGCAACATAACTGGATCTATTCCCTCACTTGTTTTAAACACAGCAAGCATGTTTGTGTCATATTGATACTGGATTATGATCTCCCCGATCAACATCCCAGTATCGGTTGTAACCTGGTTTTTATCTACAAAAATAGGCACACTTGCTTTTTCATCCTCTGTCTCAATGAGAGCCAGAAATTCCTTAAAATCATCTAACAATAGATACATTCTACAATTTCCTCCAATTCCATATTTTCATTTTTTTTCTCAACTCCGGTTTTTCTTTCAAAATTTTATCTGCTTTTATAAAACAAACAAGACCAGTTAAACCGAACATGATCCAAAAAGTAAAAGTGCCAATTCCAATAAAAACAAGATCTCCTGCGATCCCCAGTGGATTATTAACGAAAGCCTCTTTTATTACATCTGGCGCATATGCAACCAGATAAAGAGGCACACCTATTCCAACGATGAGACCGCTAAAAACAATGTAGAGCGGAAAAAGCAATGATCCGCAAATAACTACACATCTTTCCCGGATCTCCCAGGTTATTTTCTCCTTATGTTTAATTCTTTCCTCATTGTAGATCTTTTTACGATCCTGGTCTGTCAGTCGTGGCTTATTTTTTTTGTTTTTCTTTTTTTCTACCATATGATCACATCATATATTTGTCAATCCGAGTTTGTCATAGGCTCGGATTATTAAACCATAGAGATCTGGGATCTTATTCATTTCATCTTTGTCAATTTTCATTGCTTGCACTTGTTTGATCCAAAAAGTATATTTGTCAAATTCTTTTTTTAGATCCTCTGTTTTGTCTCCTCCTCCCTCTATTTTTGGCAAAAGATGAGTTGTGACTGAAAGCATTTTTGCGATACATGCATTAACTGCATTTTCTGCTCCTCTATTTGAAATTAAACGTGCCATCATGTTTTCATAAAGAATGGTGAGGTCATCGAGGTAACGTCTCATCATTGAGGCATACTGGTCTGTAGCGCTTGCTCTGGCGAGTTCTATTTCATCGCTCTCGATTTCCTCATACTCACCATCCATAATTTCCTCACCAATATTAAGGTATCTCTCCTCATTTTTTCCTCTCGTTATGCTCTTTGATCAACCGGGTAATTGTGTCATTATAACTGTAGGTTTTCCCATCCTCAACCGCATAATCCCCTCCAACTCTCAATAAGAGTTTTTTGGTCTGTATATGTAGGCTGATAGTTGTTGTTTTTTCGTCACCCATCTATTCCACAGACAACATATAGGCTATAGCGTATATATATTTTATGATTTTCATGTCATCGGATCTGTTATGTTTTTTGTTGCCATCCACTCCTCATAAGAATTGTAATAAACCGGAGATCCATCGCCATAATTAGAACACACAAAAACCATAGGCAAAAGAGACACACTGTCAAATTCAACTCCAAAAACTTTGATCCACATGTGATCACCATTCGACACGATCACTGTATCAATACCAATATTTTCTAAATTGTTTTCAAGATCTCTCGCCATATGACGGCAGACATAACCCGGATTTCGATACATGAAACTATGGTGCAATGAAAATACTAAATAAATGATCCAGAGCAACATAAAATAAAGTATAATTTTATCTCTAATTTTAATTTTTTTTTCTGGATGCCAGTTTATTTTTATTTTCATAGATCAAGCGACAGAGAGAGAGAAAGGATGAGATGAGTATATGGATGCATTTTTCCCCCTTTGGAAACGGGATGCTCACTATTTCTCCTCTCTGTTTTCGCCTCTACTTAATTTAAACTGGATCTCTCTCGCATGCAAATAATTTGAAATGCTTTTAATGTCTCTTGATCCTTTGAAATACATAAGTGTCTCAATGCCGGCTCCCTGCTCTGATAACTGGGTGAGCCTGGAATGTCTGAAATTATATGGGCAGATCTCGGTGCCTATGATCTTTCCTGCTCTCTCAATAATGTTATAACCAGTTTTCCGGCAAAAAGTAAACAAAGGCACGTTTCGGTTGATCTCTTTTGTTTTTTGGATATATGTCTGTCTTTTTACCATGTCATTGAAACTCTGGATCAATTCCATAACCGGGTAGTCTGGATCCTGGGGATCAAAACCCAGTTTTAGTTTTCTTTTATCAACTGCATAGATCCCTTTCTGGATCTTGCTCACTGGGACATGAAAAAGAATATATCCCCGCTCAAAATCAAATTCGATGTCATCGTAAGTCATGCCTTTCAACCCTCTTTGCGGATCTCCGGCAACCTCACTCGGTCTGGCACCAGTGCAATAAAGCAATGAGATAAACAAGCGATCTCTCGGCTTTAACATCTGGCGCATTATTTTTTTAAATTCGTCATCTCTTATTGTGTGCCGTATATCGGCTTTGCTATAATTAGGCATTCTTTTTTTCCTCCGGTGGATAAATTTTTGTTAGCATGAAATATGTAAGCAAGATCAAAGCCAATGGCGGGAAAAACCATAGTGTGAAAAAACCCATAGTTTCAAAGATCCCGGCGATGGTTGCAACCTTTACAACAAAATAGATCATGTGAATAAGAGCGAGGAATGCATAAAACATTGTAACTCCCAATACGATCCTAAATTGTTTTTTTGTCAATTTTTTCCATTCTAATATTTTCTCCATTTTTACTCACCACATTATACGGTGTGTAACCGGTCTCTCCTTATAGACAGGTTTTTTCACCGCCGTAAACTTATAGTATTTAAATCTTTTTAAATGTTTTGGGTAATTTACAAAGCAATATATGCATTGTGTTTGTGAGACCAAAAATTGTCTTTTGTGATCTCGCAACCGCAGATCTCACATTTGATCATGGATACTTTCTAAATCCCCCGCCGATTGGTTTTGTTTTTTTTTCTTTTGGTTTTTCTGGTTTTACAACTACAATTTGCTCGCTATCAACAAAATGTTGCTCTTTTGGTTCTCCATCGCTTGTTAATCCCTCTGGTTGTATAGCGATCTGGATACAACCATTAAGGAATTTTATTTCTGCAACAGCGATCCCTTCAAGACCAGTTATTTTATCTTTTACTTTGTCTCCTAATTTTATTTTTTTCATATTATTATTTCCTCCTCTCTATCTTTTATTTTATGCCCACGTTTGAGTTGATTGCTCCTAAAATGTTTTGTTTTTCTATATTCACTAAATTTCATTTTTTTTATTCCCCCATTATTGCAGGTAAACCGAATGCAACAAATAGTGCAACAATGCACAAAATTATGTAGTAAGGTATTAATTCTTTCAAATAGTCTGGAATTTTCATTTGATCACATTAAACTCAATTCGGAATGTATCATCGAACCGGATCTTATGATCAATAAACCATTTGAGGAGACCATCCCAGGATCTAAAACCCTCACATTCTGCCTCATGTTGTTTATACTCCTGGATGTTTTCAAATAGTTCTTTGTTGTGTGAATAGACATACCAATGCACTTTGCTTAACTGGCAGTCTGTCACTCTGGCTCTGCAAACAGCATATTGACCTCTGCCTGGTTGCACTGCAAATTCTTTGTCAATAGGTATAGGTTTCATGCGCCTGGTGACAATTTTTTTCTCATCTAATACAAGTTTCCATGTCGGGATCCCATCCTCATTCTTTGCGCAGAAAATCATTTATTCATCTCCTTTTTAAAAAACTCAACCCAGAACCCGCCATCCTCCGGCACCGCAACTCTCTGTTTGCAACTCTCGCAGAAATGATCATAACATCCCATCGGTTTCCCGCATTCCGGGCATAAACATATTTCATCCAATTCCTTTATGATCTGCAACCTTTCATGTTGCCGGACATCTTTTAAAAGATCCATGACATCTTTTTTTGTCTCGCATGTCTGCAAAGCAATTGCTATTTGCAGATCCACAAGATCCGGCTCCATGTCAATCTCATTTACAGAAAGATAATTCCATTTCATTTTTTGAATGCCTCCTGGTTGACCTCAAACATAAGGATCCTGCCTTTCACCTTTGGCACCATGATCCCATGTTTCATAAGAACCATGACACACTGGTAAACCCGCACAACATTTTTTGCATACTGGTTTTTGTAGATCTTATCGGTGATCTGCTCAATTGTGCGAGCCTGGCTAAAACAACATCCCATGACCTCTGCAACAAAAAGATCATCGGTGTGTTTGGGCATTAAAAACCTCCTCAAAATTCATCTCATTTCCCCGTAACAAAATAGTTCTAACGTCAAAAAAATCTTTATTACAAGCGATCCAGGTAAGCGCCAGAGCGAAAACCCAGACAACAAACCATCCTAAAAAATCAGTGGATCTCGCAGGATCCACAATGACACTGGCAAGATAATAAAAACAAACAAAAGTCACTGGGATCGGAGTGCCTTTGAAAAAAAGAACCTGCCTCCAGTTTTTGAGACCGCCAGTATACCGGATCCCAATTGTAGGCATTTTAAAAGATCCCCGGATAATTGCAAACTTACCAGATCCCCCCATCTTTTTTAGAGCGAGCCAGTGTGTAAACTCATGCATAGCAATTGTGAAAACAAAAAGCAAAACAACATAGATCACTTTATTTGGATCCATCCCGGAGACCTCTCATCATTTTATCAATTTGTATTTTCATATTAGTTGAAAAACCATAAATCGCACAAGTGCGGATCAAATTTTTAGTATCGTCTTTAAGATCTGCTTTTTCTAATTCTTTTTCCAGGATCTCAAAAAAGATCTTATGGGCAACCATAAAAACCCGGATCTCGTTTGCGATCTCATTTGCTATTCTATTTGTGTCAAACATTTTCTCCTCTCCAGTTTTTTCTGGATCTTTTTATAGTTGTGTTTTCTCGTCTTATTTTTATATGGTATATGCACATAATAATCTCCTTTTTTCATTACAAGATGAGATCCATGCCATCCATATTGCTCATAACCCATCGAAAGAGCAAGGGAGACTATTTCATGCCATGAATACCATTTTTTTCTTTTTTCTCTTTTTTCTTTTTTAGATATTGATAAACATATATATGATACCAACAACTCAATTCTATTCATCCTCCAATATACATTGTAATTAATTTAAAAGTCAATATCAAAATTGTTGTTGTTACGCAAAGATGCACCAGGGACATTCCCCATGTCATCTCTATTTCATTATTGATTATATTTAGGATGTGCCTCATTATAAGCCTCACAGAACCAACAATAACGGCTATCGTCATTATTTGATGCACCGCAGATCTCGCAGATCCATTCTTTGAGTTCTACAACAGCAAAAGTGAGAGAGCCGTCTTTTACTTGATCATAAATTGCACGATCAACCGGGTTTTTCATGTCAAAATATTTTGAGAGACGGCGATTGTAATTATGATCCTTTATTATTTTCATTATTTTCATATTGATCCTTCATAAATAGATATAGATCCTCAAAATAACTATTGACCAGGCTCGCCGAAAAAAGCGGACAGCGAACATCTTTCAATATCGGCAGTGTCTCAACCAGTCTTGTCTTTTCGATGGCATTTGCCTTAATCCATTTTTTCCAAAAATCACTTTGTATTACTCCCATTGTCATTTTCACCATTTCCTCTAAATTCATATGTTATTGCCATGATCACAAAACAAAGCCCGATGATCACGATTACAGAGGGGATTATGCTTTCGGTTAGGCTTTCCATAAGGGATGGGGTGCAACATCTCGGCTCACCTGGCGAGAATGCGCCGAACAGTGTCGCAATAAGGATCGTGACAAGACCTGCGACACCACAAATGACTGCTTTTTTTTCGTCATCCATCTCTTTTTTCCTCTCCATAATAAAGACAGGGATCTTTGAGAGAATGGGTGGAGGAAAACCAAGCAAGAGGTATTTCCCCGCATTCAACGATCCCTTCTTTATCAAAAATAGGAAATGTCATCGGCGCTAATAAATCTTACGCAACAAAGCAAGTGTTGAGTAAAGCCATGACCATGCTAACAGGAGAGACACTCCTTACAATCACAATTCTTAAAAAACATATCACTATTGTATATATGTGTGCAATACTGCATAGTGTTTAGCATTGTTGTTTACACAATGAACATTGGTGAGGAGAAATGGCAGACAAAATTGAATTAAAATCAGAGGATTGGAAAGTAACTCCCAGTGACCAAATAAAGAGATATATTGTGCAACTATCAAAAGATTGCATAGATCATCTTTCAAAGAGTGAGGGGAGTAAAAAAGAAAGATATGCTTTTGCTATCAAAACAAAAGCAATGTCTGTATTAGTTGAAAACTATACAGATGATAAAGTAAAAGAGATCACAAATAAACATTTTAAAGACATGGAGGAAAAGATCCATGAGATCAAAAACAACAAAAAATTAAGTGACGATACAAGAACAGAAACCATAAACAGGATCCGCTTTGAATATGCATTGCCAGTCATGGATCAAAACATCCGGATCATGCAAAACTCTCCTATAGTAGAGGTAGAGGCTCATGGAATTATAGATACAAACAGCGAAGGGATAAAAGACAGGATCCGCAAAAAAGCAAAAGCAATGCCGGTGCGAGGAGAATATGAGGAGGAAACCGAGGTTTTAGAACCAGAGGAGGATCAAGACAATGGTGCATTTTCCATCTCCGATTAATGAGGATCCTCTATATTACGGTAAACCAAATAACCAGGGGATCGCCGAGGCTTATCTCCGGGATATTTATGTAAAAGTGCATGACAAAAAATTTAGTTATCTCTCTACAATGACCGGCAGGCACCGAGTAGGAAAATCAATAAGTGCCATAAGTTTTGGGGATCTATTAGATCCAACTTTTACCCCAAACCTGGAGGATCGGGTTGTTTACACTCCAGAGGCTTTTAGCCTGGCAGTAAGAGATCTTTATGAACAGAATATTATCGGAGGTTGCGTAGTCTGGGATGAGGCGAATTTGGGATTGAGTAGTCGTGACTGGTATACGCAGGCAAATAAACATATAAATTTCACAGTGCAAGCATTTGGGTTTATGAGACCAATAGTTTTTTTTGTAACCCAGGATGTGACATTTATTGACAGTCAACCCAGGAAACTTTTTCATAGTTTTTTAGAGGTAGATCGAACCAATAATCAGTATAATACTATCAGACCTTACCAGGTGAATATCAATAAAAGAACAGGAAAAATGTTTTTTCCCTCACCGAGACTGGGGTTAGGATCTCATGGCAAAGGTAGGATCATAAAAATTAAAACACTCCGGCTTATGAAACCCGCAAAAGAATTAATGGATCGGTATAATAAACATAGCATAGAAAAAAAAGAACAGTTGCTCCGAGAAAATGACGAAATAATACAGCACACAAAAAGAAAATCAATGGAGCAAAAACGCAGAGATCGGCTTTCAGATGAGGAAATAATTGATCATTGCATTGCAGAGCGTAACAACCCGATTTTTATGAACCAAAGAGGAGACTTTAACGACAACGTGATCTCACAAGAATTTAAAATTACGTCACGAAAAGCAAAATACATAAAAGCCAGAGCCGATGCAAAATTAAGGGAATTGAGAAAAGAAGGGATCCAGGATTAACCAAACAGAAAAAACATTTGTGATTGTTTTTGTATTCGGGATCAGTGTCTTTTACTATTACTGTTTTATAGTGCCTCCAGAACCAGTTTATTATGAATATGATCCGATGGCTCCCCCGCCGAGAGATGCAATATATCTCCCAGATGGCAGAATAATTGTAGGATATTCATATCCCTCCGCAGTCATAGTTGCACCAGTTGCGGTCACTGCATATTTCTTTTTGTTAATGATCACCGATGGCGGGAGGATCCGGTTGCGAGAGATCATAGATCTAAAACAAGGATGGAAAAATATGAAAAAAGCAGGCAAAGAAAAAATGAGAGAGGGGATCCAAGAATACCATGACTGGCGGAATAAAAAACTATAGATCCATATTATCCATAAACAAGATCTCATGCACTTTTGCCATTGCTTGACCAGGTGACATCCCGGCACATCGAAACTCTACATAAAGATCCCGATATTTGTTATCCATTTTCTCATCTCACCAATAATATTTTTGTCAGTGGATCTATAAAAACATATCCCGGTAAAATGTCAAAACGATAGAAAAACATAAATCCATATAGTCTATAACATACATGGGGAATAGGAGAAAGTGGAAAATCCTCACCGGATTTCTTTTCTCTTTTTTCTCCTCCCATATCACACACTGGTATAAAAATTTATGTTGAAAAAAACGCAAGTGTTTTAAAGAAAAAAATTATACAATTATGCCCGCATAGAGTGAGGCGGTGAGGAGTTGATATGAGATGCAAAAAGATGATTTTATCTATTTTTTAGATAGCAGAGTAAAACTTGTAAAAAGCGATGGTTTCGTATTATATGGTTATGTCAAAAAAGTAAACGATGACTGCATAATTTTTGAGACATCCCAGGCAACATCTATAATAAGTTTTGATCGGATAAAAGAGATCACTAACAACCATAGAGGGAGTGATTAGATGCCAGATCCATTGGATAAAATACAACCAGTGGAGGAGGTAACAGAGCCGGTGATCACAGAAAAAGGAGAAAGAAAATGGTTAAAGATAACAGAAAAAAAATATTACCCGGCAGAACCCAGACCAGTAAAAGAAATGATAGAGGAACCAAGAGAACCAGAGACAAAAACAGAATTTGAATTAAAAGAACCCTGCCTCTGGCAATGCGCCAGGTGCGGATGTGTTATAAAATCAAACCCGGAACCTCCAATTGAATGTTTTAAAGAACAGGGAGGATGCGGTAGAACCACAAAATTCCGCATGATCACAAAACCAATCAACGAAATATGGAAACTCCCCATCTGGAAAGACGAGGAGGTAGATGGTTTCGGTCTCTACCAAGATATTTATGAATTAATAAAACAATTAGTTATTTTCCCCAGAGAAATGCATTACAAAGTCATAACTCTCTGGATCATTAGCACCTGGAAAAGAGAATGTTTTGACAGCGTAGGATTTCCAGTTTTCAGAGGCATAATAGGATCCGGCAAAACCAGAGCCTTAAACATAATCGCAGAATTAGGATACCGGGTTGTATCTGCAAGCAGTGCAACTTTCCCGGCAATAGCGACACTTTCTCATTACCATAACGTGACACTCACAATTGACGAGGCAGATAACAGACTGCAACCAAAATATGAGAAAGGATCCGAGTTACTTGATTTTGTAAAACAGAGTTACAAACGAGGATCCAAATATGTCATAAGCGATGTTGATCATGTCGGCGAGGTAATAGCCAGAAATAATTTTGGTTTCAAGGCTTTCGCAGGTGAAAAAAGTTTTAATCCTGCATTGGTGAGCAGAGGGATTGACATCTTTATGGAAAAAGGAGATCCCCCAGTGCCTAAAATGAAATACATGGAAATTGATTTTGAAAAAATAAGAACCCAGTTGCTCAACTACAAATACAAAACCGATGATCCTCCGGATCTCGGCGAGGGTTTTATTCTTAAAGGGAGACTGCGGGAGGTCTATGAAAGTATTATCCGCACTGCGATGCACATCGGACAGACAACAGATGACATAATCGAGTTTGCTTTGGAGGTAGAAAAAGAGGAGCAGGAGGAAATGAGAGCAAGCATACAACATGACATTTTATTAGTTATAAAAGGTCATAGCGAAAACCAGACACTTGACGATGCACCAGAACAGATTTTTGTAAAAGACATTGTAGATGGGATCGGATGGTCTGGAGAGAACAGAGCGACACAAAAACTGGGATACATACTAAAAAACATGGGATTAAAAAAAGTAAGACGGATGAATGGCACAGTTATTCTTTTAACTGGATCCAATTCAAAAAGACTGGGCTATCTCTACAGACGATATGGAGTGTAACAGAGTGCATGAAGGCTTTTTGAAAAACCATGAAGGCTTTATGAAGGCTTTCATGAAGGCTTTTACAGGAGTGCATGAAGGCTATGAAGGCTTTTTTTGCATTATATATTATATTCTTTATTGTTTTTCTTTCTTTTATATTACTTTTCTTTCTTTTTGGTTTTTTGTCAAAAGTTTTTGTGTAACTATAGAGTATATAGATAAGCGAAAAAGCCTTCATAAGTATTCATGCCAGGAGAAAACCCTTCATCAAACCCTTCATAAAGTATTCATCAAAACACAAAAAGCCTTCATCAAAACCCCCAAAATACCCCCTTTTTACTCAAAAATGATATTTTTACACAAAACTTATTTATACTATTAATGCATATATATGTATATAAAAGGTGCCAGTTTGGCACCAGGAGTTGATATGATAAAATGGCAAGCGAGACAATAAATGTCGGCAAGATCATGCGCAAAGAGGCATGGTTGAAAGTAGGTAAGAGAAAAACCCAAAGATTTCGAGTTTCGCCAGATGCGGTGCAACAAATGATCTCATATATCCTTTGCGGGATAGAGGTCAATCTACCGCAGATCTGCGAAAGAGTAAGTAAATCCAATCACCCGAACACAATAAAAGAGGAGGATGTGATCCAGTTTTTTGATTTTGCAGGATCATCTGTTTTTAAAGGAGAGAATGACGATGACTGATCAATACGATAGAGCCTGGATCATAGAAAAAGCCAAAGAGATCCTGGAGGGATACAGAGAGGGGATCACAATAAGACAGTTGCATTATAGACTTGTAGCGATAGGGATGACTAACGATATAAACCACTACAAACGAGTTGTAAGTGCCATGACATCCGCCAGATGGGACAACATAGTTGACATGGATGCATTCATAGATCGTGAAAGAGGGATGTATCATAGAACCGAGGCAGAGGAAAAAGATCTCGATGACGAAATAGAAAACGCAAAAAACCAGATCAAAGCCTGGATGCGAGCCTATCATCTTAACAAATGGAGCAACCAAAAAAACTATGTTGAGGTCTGGATCGAGAAAAAAGCATTGCAGGGTGTCTTTGAAACCCCATGTCTTTTCGGCGGTGTCGGTCTTGCACCATGCAAAGGCTATCCAAGTATTACTTTTCTTAATGAGGCAAAAGAGCGATTTATCAATGCCAAAAACAAAGGCAAAAAATTGATCATGTTATATTTCGGTGATCACGATCCATCCGGGGATAACATCCCGATCTCATTGCAAAGCAATTTAGAGAGGCTCGGAGTGGATGTGGAGGTAAAAAGAATTGCTTTAACCCCAGAGCAGATCAAAGAAATGGGGTTGCCTGGTGTGCCTCCAAAACGCACAGATACAAGAACCTTAAACTGGGATGGACACACTGCGGTTGAGTGTGATGCGATAGAACCAAAGACACTTGCAAAGATGTGCGAGGATGCCATTGAAAAATATTTTGACAGGGATCTCTACAAAGAATTAAAAGAAAAAGAGGCAGATGAAAAAAGACAATACCAGAAAGCATTGAAAGATTTTGTAAACAGCCTCAAAGATGAGGAGGATTAAACATGACTAAAATGTATATTCTTTATAAAAATGGATCCATGTATTATGACAGCCTAAAACCTCATGGTCTTACATGGATCAAAGTCAATGAGGTAAGAGCAGATTATTGTTACAAAGAGACCGCAGATTTTCTAAAAAAATATGGTCTCAAACCCACAATTTACAATGTTGCAAACTATCAGAAATTCGGCAAGATCGTATTGCCGAAACCTATCGCAAAAAGAATAATCCGAGAGCATAAAATGGATGTGATCGAGTGAAACCAAAATATTGTGTGAAATTCGAGCAGAATGACATGGATGGCAGATCTCACAAATACGAGGAGTGTTTTTATACCCCGGAGGCAAGAGAAAACTTTATTGAGCAGAGAAAAGCCTCTGCAAATTTTCTCAATCTGCCATTAAGAATAATAAGTAGATGGAGGAAAGAATAAAATGAATATAGATTTTGATAACATAACATATAATGAGTTGTTAACAATAGGCGAGTTTTTCAATTTGTATCTTGACGGTGACAAAAGAAAAGTGATCATAACTGGAGTGATAAAATGATCGAGCAAGAGCGAGGTTGCGGTTTTAGAAAAGCAGGAGGTCTCTACATAAGAGGCACAGGTCTCGCAGTGCCATGTGACCGGTTGCCTTATGTTCTGGAGTATTGCCCGGTCTGCGGATCCGGGATCAAGTTCCATAGAGGCTATCAAATGATCCATTGGTATAAATATGCAGGGATCCATGAGAAATGCAAATGCGATGATCACTGCCCGATCTGTCATCCCAAAGAGACATATAGATACCATGTTGATTTTTCAACAGATGAGGATAGACCAGAGATGTATGCAATTATGTGGGTAGGGGAAAAATATTATGATCCTGGCTCATTCATTGACGAGGCAAACAAACAAGGGATCTGCAAGCGAATAAGCGCAGTGCCGAAAGACATAGTATTTGGTGAGACATGGATCCTCCTGGCTCATAAGAAAGCCGGAGAGAGAAAAAACGATGACGGCGAGATAGAACCATGCGAGGCAGTATTTTATGCATTCAAACCGACACATGTTGAAAAGATCCTCACTAAAAAACAAGCAAGAGACAAAAAACTGATCAAGAGCCTGCGAAAACAAAATATCAAGATCCTCATCGCAACCGAGATAGACAAAGATGACAACGTAAGACAGACCGAGCCGTTACCAGATGACAAAGAATGCCTGGGGTTACTGGAGAGTTTATAAAATGAGCCAAGACACTCGCATAACATTTAGACCGACACAAAAACAAGCAGATCTCATTGCAGAAATAATGAGATCTGGTAAGTATCTTAAAAAAAGTGATCTGATCCGAGATGCCGTCTGGAAAGGATTAATGATCATAGAAAAGGAGGTAGAAAATAATGGATGAAAAAATAATAGAAAAACTAAAAGAAATGGAATTTGAGGAAAACGAAAACAAAAAAGATCTTTGGGGAAAACCAGATAGCGGAGACTATCTCAACTGGGATTTCCGCAAGAGTGAGAGAGGCAGGTTTTTTGTAGTGTTAAACGATGACAGTTTCGAGCCGGATAAAAAAGCGCAACAGAGACCAGAATATATAGCGCTCCGGCAGATCCAGGATCCCAAGTTCAAACCAGAGAAAGCCCAGATAACAGGATCCGGGGGAAAAATTAATATTGTAATAAAAGATATTTCGCCGGAGAAAGCAATTGAAATTTTAAATCAATTGTAGTTGGTGAGGAAAGAATGGTAATTGCAATAATCCCCCTCTTAATTCTTTTTTTAATCATAGTAGTTTTGGCTATTGCAAGTTACCAGGATCTTAAAACAATAACGATCAAAAGGGAAATAATAATCGCACTTTATTTATTAGTTCCTGCTTTCCTGTATACCTCAAATGCAAACTATGCAACGGCGGGGATCTGTTTTATATTTACATTGATCACATTCACATGTCTCTGGTTTATGAGCCGAAAAGGTTTCGGTTTCGGCGATGTATTAGTGATCTCTGCTCTTGCATGGATGCTCGCAGATTTTACGATCCTCCGAGCATTTCTTATTACTATGGGAGTTATGAGTATCCCCTGGGGGTTATTCTGGCTATGGCGATATAAAAAAGATCCAGATCTCGAAAACATGTGGTCTGGAAAAAAACAAAAAATATCAGTTGAAAAACTTAAACCTGGAATGGTTTTAGCCGATGACGGTTTCATGCAAGGTCTCACAGAAAAACAGATCAAAAAGATCCGCCGAGAAAAAACATCGCTCATGGTAAAAAAACCGATGCCTTTTATCCCAGTTGTTTTGTTTGCATTGGTTGCTATTTTTGCGGGTGTGTCACACTTTATATAAACCTCACCCCATACTCTTTTGTGAACCCATCTTTTTTATGCGAGAGGGATCCTTTTACTCCTCTCCTCACCATGCCCTCTCGCAAAAATTGTAGGGTTTAAATAAACCTCATGCCATACATTCTTAATAAATTTTAAAACTTTAAGGAGAGATGTTTAAGTTATGACTAAAATCGGATCCCCGGTGCCATCTACTTATTGGAGTTACCGGTATAGGAGGCTGAATGGCAAACGCAGATATGTTCGTGTTCGGAAAAACCCAAGAACCGGAAAAATAATGATCCGCATGGCAACAAAAAGATCTGGGGGTAACTAATTTTAATGGCAACTAATCAGTCGCAATTCGACAGAATGATTGATAAACTTGCAAAGACAAATCCAGTTTTTAGAAAGATCCAAGAGGCAAGAAATAAAGCAAAACAACAACAAAACAAATCAACTGACGTTTCAACTGCGATGGGAGCAACCGGCGCAGGATCAATTGATTTTCCAAAACAAACAACAAGATCATCTGGAGGAGGGGGAGGATCAAGTGGGGGATCTGCTCCCCAGGCAACCCCGGCAGATGTGCCAGTGAGAGATACAAGCAAAAGCAACGCAGAGACAATAGCCGGTAGATACAGAGATCGTGGTTTTGATGCAAGAGTTGTTGATCAAGGAGGAGGAAAATATGCAGTTCATTTGTCATCTGGAGAAAGCGGGAGATCCCCGATCAAAACAGATGTTGGAAAAAAGATCGGCGGAATGCCAAGTATAACTGATCAAAAAAAAGTAGAGACCGCTCCAGATCCATCTGATAAACTACCTGGTTATGATTACTATCGAAATACAAAATGGTCAACCTCTTATCCAGTTGAGGTTGTGCATTCAGTAGAAAAAGATAATGATGTTTACGAGGTTGTTAAACTCAATACAACTGGTTATTTTAACAAACCAAATTATACTGTTTTTAAAAACAAAGAAAAGATCTATGACACAATAGCAATTGGGACAGATCCTAATAGTTGGATTAATTATGTTGATCGGACATTTGGATCCGGTGATGTAAAAGAACAGGCTATTATTGAAAAACAAAAACAGGATGAGGAGAGAGCGCAAGAGTTCAAAGACAACCCGCCAGTGTTAAATGTTGATGCATTAACATATAAAATCCCAGGTGCCGATGAGAAAGGATACATCCAGGGATCCCCTAAAATTGATATACCATCTAATTATCCGCTTATGAGTGAATATGATCAAGGAATAGTTGGAGGGACAGCGAGACCAGAGGATCTCCCCTGGACATATGAGGGAGCGCAGAAAAAACTCTCAAAAGGAGGCACCTATAACCCGACATTTGATGAGATCCAAAAGGAGGCAAGCAAAAACCTGGAGAAATGGCAGGATGTCGGAACCAGTGCCGAGGATATGGCATTACAAAAAGGTCATTACATCGGAAAGGATGAGGAGGGAAACCCACAGTATATCCAAGAAAGCCCATATCAAGTTAAATTTGGTTACACTCCAAAAGATCCAGATTATTCTACAATTTTAAGTGACATAAATCAAAAAATAGAGACAATAGATGAAACGATCCCAAATATTAGAAAAAATGTAGATCAAGCAAAAGGCATACTGCCGGATCTACAGAGCAACCTGGAAATGATCCAGACAGGATCCCCAGATACAACATGGCAGTTTCAATTTGATCAAACAGCGATGCAACAACAATCACCAGATCTGCATGACTGGATCAAAACAAATGTTGGTTTTAAAGAAAGTTATACCCCTGGCGAGGCAGAAAAAATTGTTGAACATTTTATAGATGTCAACAAAGATGTCATAGGTCAAGAGGATCTCATTTCACAGTTGCAGTCAGATAAAAAAAGCCTGCAAGATACAAAATTTACAGTTGAGCAATACAAAAAACTCGGTTACAATGTTGACATTAAAGACAATGCATACAGTTTCGGTCTGCCAAAAAGTAGTGAAGTGCATAGCAAGATCTTTGGAGACAAAGAAGGAATAGCGCTCACCGCAACTGCTTTTATAGAAAGCCCACTCGCTATCAAAACAGTTGGATCTGCGATATGGCAATGGGCAACTGGTGATGAAAAAGTAGGTGAAACCAGAAAAGAGGAGTTAACATCTTACAGTTTAGGTTTACAAGAAAGCCTCCAGAAAGGAGACTTTGGAGGCTATGTCGCAAAAGTAGGGACATCCCCTGCGATGGTGCAAGGAGTATACATCCCATTGATGGCTTATGGCGGAGGTTATGCTCTCACAGGTTTAAGCGCCGGAGGAGCAGGATCAACCGCAGTTGGATCCTCCACACTCGCAAGGATCGGATCCACAACAGCCGGTCAGATCACAACCATAGGAGCCAAGACTGCTATGATCGGAGCCGGAGCCTATGGGACAATAACAGTTGGTCAAAATTTAATACAGACTTACCAGGATAGACCGGAGGCATTACCCGGCGAGATCGCCGAGACTGCTTTTACATTTGGAATGGCATATGCAGGTTTCAAAGGAGGTCAAAAAGCCTGGACACAAAGACACACTGGATCCTGGAAATACAACTGGAAAAAAGGCAGAACCGAATGGTCTCCGGAGGAAATTCGCAGGATAGATGTAAAAGGTTTCCAAGATGTTTTAGAATATCAACAAGGCGATAAAACAATGTTTACAGCCGAAGGGACACAAAACATCGCCGGCAGAAACGTAAACATAAGACTACATGGGATGGGTGAAAAACTACCTGGCAAAGACATCTCATATAGCAAAGGCACAGGTCATATGACATGGACAGAAAAAGGCAAATGGGGAGCCAAGATCACCCATACAAAATTCTTTGATTTCGAGGGAGCCGGGAAAGAAATAAGGATCTTTAATCTCTCTGATAAATACAGAGCATTTAGCCAGGTAAGCAGATCAATGTTCAGATCCGGCGGAGAACCCACAACCGGGAAAGGAGTATCTCTGGTTAGAGACTGGGGAAAAGTAAAAATTGTTGACAAAGGAGTAACAGCCGAGACACTGCCTTTTGAATTAAAAGGCGGAGCAATGAAAATAGAAATGCCTCTGCCTAAAAAATATACAAGTGTTTACAGTGGATCCTATCAAGGTGAGGGATCCTTTGGGAGACAGTTTCAACTCGGCAGAACCATAAGTTTTAAGATCGGAGGATCCGCCGAGGGAGGCACAGTTGGAGGATCCGGCGGAGCAAGCAGACTTGACTACAGCCAGATTTTCGGCAGAGTGGGACAGGATGCGATTACAATGTTTGCCCAGGATACAACTCTCACACCAGTTGGATCCTATACAGGAATTGCCGGTCTCGGTCAGACAATGGACACTCCGACAGTTACAAAAACAGGCACAGCCAAAAAGTCTGACACAACCGCAGTTGCCGATCAAAAAATATCTGGATCTCCTGGCGGAGTAGTTCTTGTATCAACCCCGAAAGTAGTCGAGACAAAACAAGATCAAAAAACAGAGACAGACTATTTTAGAAAGACAGATGTTTTTACAGGATCCGCAAATATAACAACTACAAAAAGCGGTCAAAAAGTGATCACAACCCCGCTCATAGACCAGGCGCAGGATCTACAGCCTGGAGTAATGGAAAAACAAATTGATTTTGTAGGGACAGATCTCGGCAGAGAAAACATTTTAGATACAGACACAGAGATAAAACCAGTTACCGAGATCACACCTGGAGTATATATGGGTGAGATCATGGATCAAAAACCAATATTTGAACCAGGTTTCGACACAGCCCAGATCCAAAACCAAAAACAAAGTCAACAAACAAAATCTGCCCAGGCACAAAAACTTAAACTTAAACAGGCACAAGTCACAGAGACACAGCCGACACTGGTGACAACAACAATCACAGATCTAACAACTCCAAAACCAGTTACTCCAAAACCAGTTTTGCCATTTGACGATGACAAACAAAGAGTAAAAAGAAAAATTAGTAAAAAAATAAAAAGGAGACCACGAATACTCTCTACAGGTGAGGGAGATAAAGGTCTTTTATCAGACTTATTGAGTGTAACAAGATCCCAGGCTCGATATGGCACAGCGACACATCCCAGGCTCACAAAAAAAGTCTGGAAAGAGGGAGAAAAAACTTTGTATATGCATGTGCCGACAGCCGAAATGAGATCTAAAAAGAAAAAAAGAAAAAAACCCAAACTTATGAGGAGGCAAAAGGATGTTCTCATCTGAAAAAAATAAATTTATAAAATTTGATGCACAGTTTACTCTGGTAGCGCTCATTATGGTTTTCATAATGTTGATAGTCTTTGCGAAAATGTATCCGATCATGGAGCCATATATAAGCGGTCTTGTAACAGATCTGCTTGCAGGCAACTATGAAATGGCAAGTCTCATCGTAAGTCTCATCCCATTTATGATCGCAGTTGCAATTTTGATGAGTATAATTTATTATATAGTTCCCAGGAGGGATTAAGAAATATGGAAAGAAAAATAAAGTTATCAACCAAAATAAGAGCAATGTTGTTAGTAATGATCCTAATAGTTGGAATTGGGAGTGCATATGAGTTAACTCTCACAGATACCAAGATCCAATATGACAATAGCCCGCTTACGCAGGCTCTTTATGATCCTGCAAATGAGACAGTTAATTTCTATGGCAACTGGTCATGGACAAACAATACCTATTACGGAGTATCAGATAAAATAGTGACAACCAGAGGAAAGATCTATGAACCCACAGAAAGCAACCTCCAGAGAGCGATCAATGACATGGGAGGAGACACAGGCAACCGATACTGGGGAGGAGGCACAGTCTATGTCGGAGCAGATATAGACATGAATAATACGATCTATGGTAAATCAAATGTTAAAGTAGATTTTCAAGGTCACAGCCTCCATGTTTATTCAGATGTTGATGTTTTTAATGTATCAGACTGCGAAAACTTTGATCTCTGCAATGTGGTTGTAAACAGAACCGGGACAGTCGGAGTAACTTTCCCGTATACGTCAACAGTTCTCACTCTTTATGCAGAGGGTAGTGGGAGATGTTTTGAATGTGATTTTGAAAACATCCATATGAACCCTGGATATTTTAGCAATGCCGGTAATTATACAATGATCAAAATCCATATGGTAGGAGCAAACTCAATTGCAGAAAACTCTTTCAGAAATATTCGAGGGATGCAATGTGACAAACTTATACATCTCCGAGCAGAAGGTAGCGGAAATAACTATGGATGGCATAACGAGTTTCAGCATATCTGGGGAGGAGCAAAAAGCGGAATGATCTATTTTGATCTCGATGACATGGTAACTGGATCTGGATTTTATAGAAATAATTTTTATGATGTTAAATGCCAGAGCCATGATTATACAGTCAACGGAGTATATAATATTAGTTCATCTGGTAACACTTTTATTGATTGTCATGTCTGGGATTGGGCGCAATTCACCCATGACAGACCATGTTGGACAATATCCGGCAACGGATCAAGACCGGCAGTGGACACATTGATAATGGCATGTCTCTCTGTAGGAAACGATGTGCAAGACAACGGAGAAAACACAATGATAATTTCAAATGCACAAGGATACAGAAATATAAACCTTAACAATAGTATTTATAATCCAGTTTATCCGACAAACGATGATATAGTTTTAGATCTGCCTTTTTCAGAAAACGAGGGAGACTATACTTATGATCAAAGCAGATATGGAAACGATGGCACACTTTATGATACCTCCTGGGCAACAGGTAAATATGGGCATGCTCTTGAATTTGATAATACATCCTCATATGTAGATTGCGGATCCGATGACAGTCTTGACATTGAGGAAAACTTTACGATTATGTGTTGGGTGAAATGGGATGGAGTAGAAAGCGGAGAGCATGATGTTTTGTTTTCAACTACAAATGCCTGGGACACAGGGATGAATGTTAGAATATCAAGCACAGGATCCTATGTATTCCGCCATAACGATGACGGCACAACCTGGGTTGCGGGAGCATATGATGAATTACCAATCGGTGAATGGACACATCTCGCCTGGTCTTATACCCATGATGGAAACTTTCTGATTTATAAAAACGGGAGAGAAAATAGTGCAAGTCTTTCAAGTGGAGCCAGTGCGGATGCATTCACAGATTTTGAAATAGGCAGACTGCATGGATCTGGTAAATATTTCGATGGAAAAATAGATGAGTTTAAATTTTATGATCGAGCAATGGATCGAGATGAATTAAGACAACATTGGCTTTATGGCACCGGGATCTACAACAACCGAGTTATGGAGCAAAACTTGATCTATACAAGTCAAGGGAAAACATATACTCCAAGTTGTCTTAATGTCGAAAAAGCGATTTGGGATTTCAACTCTACAGACGGCGGGACAATCTGGTTGCCAGATTTCGATTTCAACGTAACAGAATACGGGGACAGCATAGATGTCGAAAACGACAACCTCCGAATAGTAGGATCCGAAGGAACCACATTCCACGTTTCAGATGACACACTCGCAGAGGTCATGTATATACATGCGGATCATGTCACAATTGAAAACATCCGCTTTGTAGGATGGGAGAGCCATACGAAATGGGGGTTAAACATGGATGAGGGAGATTACTGCGAAATAGTTGATTGTTATTTCACACAACTCTACCGGACAGTTTATGTCGATGGCGACACAAGTTGTGATCACCTAAAAATTAGAAATAATGATTTCGAGGATATAGAATACCAGGCGATCTTTATTACCAGTGATGCGGAATACTGCGAGGTCACAGGCAACCATATCTACAACGGCGCAGAATGTAATTACGGGATCTACCTTAAACAACCATATGCTATTTGTGCAAACAATATAATAGAAAATCTTGACGGTGACGGCGGAGGAGGCAGAGGGATCTATGTCTATGACGATGACATTATAGTTGATAGCAACCTAATAGTTGCCTGCTCCGAGTTCGCAATTGCAACTGTCAACCCCGCAGAAAATATCACAATAACAAACAATATTATAGAGGATACTCCCAGAGGGATCTCATGCACACATCCAAGCGGTATAATTTCAGATAACCAATTCCATGATTGTGATAAAGGAATATGGATGTTTGCAGGGACAACAACAAGCGAGTTGCTCATAACAAATAATAGATTTTCAGATTGCGATGACAATACAATTAGAGATGACGATGGAAAAGCCGTCATCTATGAAAACATAGGATACGTCACAGAAAACGGAGGAGCCTCAACCGGGGTAAACGATGGAGGCACAATAAATCATGGTCTCGATCCCACTCCAGTATATGTAATTGCAAACTGTAACGAAAGCGCAATAGTAGCGATCACAGCCATAGGCGCAGATACTTTCACAGTCAGTATAAAAGATCATGCCGGAAACGGAGTAAACGGTGTCACAATCTATTGGCGGGCATACTACAAACCATAAAAAATCTTTAAGGTGGAATTGTGAAATATGAAAAAAAAAAAGAAAGAATAGCCATAGCGGTTTTGGCTTTACTGTTAATGCCTTTGATATTTTCCTCATTTGCTCATGCTTTGTTGATAGATCCAGATGTGAATATGGTATCGGGGAATTTCACACTTAACACAAGATCAACCCAGGATTTCCATACGGTCACAATAGGATCTCATTATAACGTGCATTCATGGGATGGAATAACTTTTCACAATTGCACATTTCTTAACGAGGTTGTCTCCTCACCTGCTCATCTCTGCAACTGCGGAGATGACGAGGTAGACATAACTGCTTATGCATATGCACCCGCAGACTGGACAGTGACAGATTTTACAGCCAGAGTAGTTGATAGCAACGGCACAGTCGATGAAACCAATAATGAGACAACAACCGCAGTGCAACATAACGCAACTCACAGGAGCATTACTTTTACTTATGAATACCCGGATCATCTTAACTGGTCAGAGATGGGATGGTTCGATGTAAATGTCACTCTCTCTGCATACAATGCAACATTAATCTATTCTGGTTACAGAGTGATCGAGGATGTATTTTTTGTATTGCCTCCCCCATATAATATTTCAGAGGTTTACAATGCAACCACAAACATCGAGGAGTTAAACTGGACATCGGTGCCAAGTAGCGATTACGATGTTGTGGTTTACAGCACAACAGGTTATCCAGAATGCCCAAGTGACGGGACAGAAATACAGAATAGCAGTTCGCTTTCAAACTATAGTTTCACTCCGATGACAACAGGATATTTCAGTATTTTTAGTTATAATTCTACATATAATTGTTACAGCATGGCTCTGCAAGCAGTCTGGGGAGTATTAGCAGTCAATTGTTTTAACGAAAGCGATCCCACTCAAAACCTCACATTTGATCTCTTTGTAACATCGGAGGATGGATCCGACACATTCATTGCTTATAATTGTGTCAATACATATTACATAGATGTCGATGACATCCCAGTTGGTAACAAAACAGCGATCCAGATCGACAGCGATGGATACGAGGTCAGATATTATTACCGGGATCTTGAATATAATCATTTTTATTTAGTCAATACTTATTTGCCAAAAAGCGAGGATGAAAGCGGAGGCGGAGACATCCCAAGTGAACCACAACTCTTTGCGCATACAGACAGCGCCAGTGTCACAGATCCGACAGTTGATCAAACAATAAACCTGGATCACACAATAGAGGAAATAATCCAGGTTGCAAAATATACAGTTAGCAGTGACAGCCGGGAATACCATGAAAACACAAAAAGTGTAACAAACCCGGCATTGGATCTAATAATTCCTTTGTCATATGTTGCAACAGAAATAGTAGAGGTCAGTGTCTACAATAGCAGTATAAGTTACTGGGTGCCGATCTCCAGTGACAATTATACAGCAAACAGCACTCATGTAAACGTAAGCAACGAGGTTCTCGATGAAAACTCAACAATTGTTAAAGTAGGATATTATGGCGAGGGAAATATTTATTATTCATGGGAGTTTATCCCAGAGGACAAATACCAAACCACAGGATCCCAGTGTATCATAAACAAAACAGCAATTGACAATGACACAGCAATAGTCAAAATCGAATATTATTATTATGGCACATACCCAGATGAGGAATACGGATTGCTCTATGTTCTCTATGTGAAAGATTACTATGGCGAACCGATCATTGATGCAAAGATGACTTTTAAAAGATACATAAATACAACCGATAGTTTCGAGGAGGTTTCAAGTCTTTATACAGATGCAAATGGACAGGTTAATTTGTATTTGATCCCGCACCAGATCTATAAAATTTTCATCGAAAAAGATTACTACCAGACAGAGATCTCTGATTTCACTCCAGATCCAGAGGATAGAGCCAGAACATTTAGACTGGAGGAGCAATTAGTTTCAGATCCGACAGATACAGATATTTTTTATGGGATCACCTGGAGTATAGAACCAGAGAACCATTACCAGACTGGTAATTTTACTTTTTATTTTAACATTACAAGTAGTAATAATGCTCTTGAATGGTTTAAAGCATTGATCTATTATTATAACGAAACCTCTGGCGCATGGGAGTTGCTCTACAGCCAGAATGTGACAACATCCCCAGGCGGAGGATCCATAAGTTACACAGTTCAAAATGTTAACATTTCAAACATAACAGGAAAATACAAAATCGAATGTTGGTATAAAAAAGAAAACTGCGATCCATACGAGGTAACACAAACAGGATCCACAATTTTCTTTCTTGACTTTGGAGGTCTGCGGACATCCCCAGTTTTTGATCTAATACCAGACTGGGCTTATTTTCTGGCATTGGTAATAATAAGTGCGATAGTCATGGCATTCTTATTGCCAATTGCAGGAGTAGGCACCGGATATGTAGGCATAGGAATAATAGCAGTCGGTCTCATGTTAAAACCAGATCTTGTAGTTGCAGAAATAAGCGGATGGGTGATCATGGTAATTACTGCATTTGTCTATACGCTTGCATTATTTGTTTGGAGCCGGATATAATGAAAAAAAAATATAAAGGATTGATAAGCGCATTTGTAATGATCATGTTCGGATTGATCGCTATATGTTACCTCATGGGATTTACAAGTGCCTGGGATAATTATACCGGCAGAGACATCGGATCCGGAGATCAAGGCATAGAGGATGAAGGAGCCATAAATGAGGGCATAGGAGACATGATGATCAACGGTATCAAAAGCCTATTTACAACAGCCAGTGAAAACCCGATCCTGGCAATAGTAGGAACCATTATAGCCGGAGCCGGAATGCTCCTGGTAGGAAAAGCAGGAGGAGCGCAGGCTTTTGCATATATCATTCCAATTGTTTTTATTACGATCTTTGCGAATATTTTTATTTTTCCAATTTCTCCAGTGAGCGGAGAGATCCGGTCAGTCGCCGGAGGGATCCCCATTGATGCAATAATGGTAGTTTTTTTCAATTTGTTTTTATTCCTGGCGATCATAGACTTTATTACAGGAGGGAGAACATAAATGAACATGTTAGACGGCATGATTATTTTAACTGCCTCTGGTGACATTTTCCATGAGATCTATCAATCAATGCATAACCTCATGGGATCAGATCTAATTCTTGCAGGCATTATATTTTTGTTTTTCTTTGTATTCACATTGATCCTGGGATTAGGCATGCTCATCGGATCGGTAGTCTTGATCCCCGCAATGTTTTTACTTTTTGAATTTGTGCCAGATCTAAAAATATTCATAGCATTGTTTTTAGGTCTATTTGTTGGGTTAGCCTTACATAAATTTATTAATCGGTAGGTGAGGAAAGAATGTCATTTACAAAAACCGGTCTTTCACCGGTCATGGAGAAAATAGTTGATGAGATCCTGGAAAACAATGGCAATGGATCCACAATACAGGTCTGCGATTTTAGAAAAGATCTTTATAGGATGCGCTTTAGCGAGGATGACAGCAATAAAATAATTAGTCATCTCCAGGAGAAAGGCTATTTGATCCGCCGGGGAAAAACCATTATAAAATTGTAATATTAGGGTTTAAATAAACCTCATACAATACATATTTTTCAATTATTGTTTGCAAACTATGGGATACTCGGCTCTGCACCCAGAATAACAAAGCAGAAGTAATTTCGATAAGGAGGTCGTGAGGCAACCATGTTTAGTGAGACTAAATCCGGCTTTAAAGCCCAAGTAACCCAAAATTTCATTGGATTAATGGTCATAATTATAATTGCAGTCGCAGTTGTAATACCAGTTGTCCAAGATATTGTTGACGATGCGAATTTAACAGGCACAACTGCAACAATAGTTGAGTTGTTACCGTTATTAATCGCAGTCGCTCTAATCCTCATTATCGTAAGTTTCTATTAATTTAGAAATTTTGGTAGGAGGATGAAAGCCGTTCAGCAAATTTGGGAGATCACAGGATCTCCCATTCAACTTTATTTTCAAAAACTTTATTTAGGCTATAAAGGATATATAGACTATGATTGACATAATGCTCGCAGTTTGGATCGTTTTTTTCGTAATATTTTTAGTTGCAAATATAATTAGCAACAACCAGATTTTCGGAGCGATGGCAGGAATTATTTTGCTCCTTTTTGGTCTGTTCATAATTGTTGGAGGGATCCAGATCGAGGCAGGAGCAACCATAGTTGACAGTGGATCTACAACAACGGTCACATGGACATATGACGATGCAACATTGGAATATGGCACATATAGCCTGGTCTTTGGTTTATCCTTTGTAGGCTTTGCAGTATACATTATCTATGCGAATTTAATAAAAAAGCCAAAACCGAGTTGATAACATGATCAAGAAAATATTGATCCTGGTCATGTTGATTTTTTTATTTTTAATGATGCCCACTACACAGGCATTGATCGGATATATTACAAATTTCACTCCAGAATGCGGAGAAAACAATGTAACTATCACTCCAAAAGGAGTGCAAACATGTGTCGATATTTGGATCCCCAGTGGATGCTATGCAAACATTACTTTTTATTGGCTTAACTGGTCACTGCCAGGATGGCAGGCATACGCAGAATGGGATCTTGCAACAACTACAACAACTTATTGCGCCTGGAATGATAATGTGACATGTTCTATCGAGGGAGACATCCGCACACTTTTTATTTGGAGAGTAGTCGCAGAATATGTTTGCCCGCAACAAAACTATAGTTGGACAGAATATTCTATTTGTAATTTCAGAGCGGAACCATGCCCGCTTTTTTATATACATCCAGATCATAACTCAACCGATGCATGCCCATGTTGCGATGCAATGTGCATAGGAATAGAAAACGAAAACGGGAACCCGATGAATATTACATTTTACCGAAATGACACAATGAATGAAACTTTTTACATCGTAAACAAATATTTCAATGTAAATAACGGCACCTATTGTTTTTGTCTGGATGGACACATAGATGACATTTATTACCCGATGAGATATAATGAGACTTATCACTGGTATGTAAACGTAACAGACACAGCGACAGGATCCTATGAAATTTCAAATGTTTTTAATTTTACAACCGCTCAAAACCTTTCAGAATGCCCATGCGGAGAGGAGGAAATAGACAGCCAGGTTGTGTTAGTAAAAAGAGACATGTTTTTATTCTTTTTAACGATAGCAGTTGCAATATTGATTTTGCTTGCTTACAAAAAGAAAAACAATTAAAGGAGGTTTTTTATGAAAAAAGGAGTGCCAAAACGAGATGGATCTGGCAGAGGGATCCGAGCCAATAAAGGCAGAGGAGGATGCAGTCAAACAAGATCCAAAGGCAGAGGCAGAAATAGAAAATAGAAATTGAAAAATATTAAATAGCCTATAAGACATATGAGGTTTATATGAGTGAGGAGAGAGAGAGGCAACGTCAGTTACAAAAAGTAATAGAAATTCAGCGCAGGAAAATATCGGATCTCGAAAGCAAACAAGGCAAAGAAAAAGGTTTTGGAGATTATGTCGCACAGACACAGTTTTATGCCAATATGCCGACAGATCCATATGCGCACCAATACCAATTACTCCACAGACCACACAAAGAGGTAACTAATTTTGGAGATCTCCTGGATGCCGATATTATTTTAAGCAACATCCAGGGCAACCGCACCATGCTCCTCTATCAGAGAGATTTTCATTTTATAACCAGGCTTTATGACATGGCGCTCCGATCCAATGGAATTATGAGGCTTTTTAAACCGCTTTATTACAGTTGGAAAGGGCAACTCCGGATGACATCTGCTCTCAAAGGAAAAGAGAGATCTTTGCAGAGTTTTCTGGAGCCGGAATTTGTAGATCCTGGTTTTTCATTCCCGATCCCCCCAAAGAAAAAGAAAAAGAAAAATGTTCAAGATTTTTTAACTCCGCAGGAGGACAACATATATGGGTAGTTTTGACGATCTAATAAAAGAAAAAAAAGAGATAAAAAAAGACGATCACCAAGAAAAACAATTTTTTCTTTCAGAAATAGAAAAAAAATTAGATAAAGAAATTGCAAAAGACAAAGTAGTTGATTTTGAGCCAGAGCCGGAACCGGATCCAGAACCAGAGCCAGAGAAAAAACCTGGTTATTTTGATAAAGTGAAAACAAAAATGGATCAACAAAAAAAAAATATAAAAACAGAAAAAAAACCAAAACCAAAATTTGAGAAAGAACCCGAATGGACAGATGAGGAAAAAAAGACACTCAAAAAAAAATTCATTGAAAAAGTCAAGGCAGGCAGGAAAGAAAGAAAACGGATCATGGCAGGAGAGCAAAGCAGAATTATTGATGCGCAAAAATTTGTTACAGGTTTCGCTTTCATAGCAATAATCTTTGTTTTTTTGATGTTCTCTCAAAACCCAGATGATCAAAGTATCCAGGTAATTGTTTTGTTACTCGGTTGCTCTCTTTTTTTACCACTGGGAATGATACTCGGATGGATTTTCCTGGATCCATTCATGCGATGCAAGATCATGCGAAAGATGACAAAAGGTAGAAAGAATTTCGGGATTGTAAACTTTGTAGGAAAAGGAAAAAAAATAGTTACCAGGATCAAAAACTTTGATGAGGATCTGATCTGGATTAAAAACAAATGTTGGGCGCTCACAAAAAGCGGGATCTATGAGTTAGACAAAAACGGGGAGCAAGCAACAGAAAAACAGGCATTGGATCCAGACAGTTTTGTAACAGTCACAGAGAGTGTGCCGACAATGTTTATAGATATAAATAGCATGCAACCCCTGACTTTCGAGGAGACAGGTCGTGAGGGGATCGCTCCAGAGGAGTTAGGATCCACACTCAAAGGATGGGTTGACAACCAAATGGCAAAAGTCATGTTTTTAAAAAAATCTCTTGACATGTATTTTTTGATCGTGATATTATGTTCAATAGCAGGCGCTTATTTTGGTTACATTAACAACCAGAAAATTATGGAATTAGAGGAGGCGATCAAACAATTAAGCAGGCAAGTAAGCCAAATGATCATTATGCCTCCATTCAACTTTTTTTAATTTTTCTCTCCATATAGGCTTTAGTAACCGCTCCATGTTAGGGTTTATATAAACCTCACACTATTATCTTTTTCTAATTATTTTGCAAAATAAGGAGTGAAAAAAATGAAAATTGATAAGAAAAAATTTTTGCCATTTTTTATCATGGTGATGCTAATAATGACTTTTGTAACATCGGCAGTAATGGCACAAACCGGCAGTCTTGCGGTCTGGGAAAACGTGGCAGATGGGACATTGATATGCGATTGGGATGAAACCGCAGATGATGTCTGGACAGCAGACAACTATAGCGGATTATGGCTTTATAATTGCACAGGCAAAGCCTATAATGTCTCGATCAATTCAACAACCATAGGTCAAAGATGGATGCAGACTTTTGAGGTTTTAACATCGGATCCGACACATGGGATCTCCGCTATTCAAACACTTGATACAACTCTGCCGACAACTCGGTTTTATGCAATGGAATATTATATTTCGCATGCAGGAGTTTCGCCAAAAGCATATATTGTTTATCACCAAGACGGGACAAATTATTATTGGAATACTACAGCAAAAGATTGGGATGCGAATGTGAGTAACGCAACGGATTACTCTGGACAGCAAGAAATTGATTTTTATTCCGGGGAGACTTTCGCCAGAGTTAAGGCTCAATGGAATTGGGGAGATTATGACACCGGCGATGATCTCAATTGCACAGCCAGGTTTAAAATATGGCTTACAGATGGAGATGAACCGAGAACCTGGATGATAGACGATGCATTTTCAATGTATAGCGGGACATCCGATCAGTCATGGTATGCAGGGATAGGAGCGAACCACACTCACACCGCAGATGGGGTAACAGAATTTAGAAGGATCTTTTTCTGGAATTTAAGTTATGATTATGACGAGGAATGTCACACAGTCGATGAAAAAATACCTTATATTGGAGTTCCGCAAGTTGATGCAGAGACAATGCTTACAGCAATAGCAAGTTGGAGTGGGACAGATTTTTACAATCACACAGTTGCATTTAGAGATGCGATAAACGAATGGGATGTCACCAGTTTTTATAATGAAAGTTACGATGCCTCAAAAGATGGATCCCAGAATGACACAGTATACATATTTAGCCTTCTTACGACAGGATGGGATGACTTTTTCGAGGAGTATTTCGATGATTTCTGGGATGGTTACGATGAATATTTCCCGAATAATATTCTTGTAGTAATTGCTTTTAACACACTTGATGGCACAATAGACGGTGATGACACAGCAATGGATTGGGATGACATATGCCGGCTCCGCTTTGACTTTGACGGAGACGGATACGATGCGACAGATTATACATTCTGGGTTGATGGGACAGAGCAATTATATGGCTATCGTGGATGGACACATGTCATCCCGGACAGCCCGGATTATTGGTATGGATCCGGAAATATAGATGACACAATAGACGATGCCTCCTGGGGTAGAATATTCCGGGATTATGATTATCCTTCATATCAATTCTTTTTAAACTGGGATCTGATCTCCGGGGAGACAGATGCCGGTGAATGCGTAAACATAAGCATAGGTTTCTATGACAATGAAACCACAGATGCAATGTGTTTCTGGCAAGACTGGAATTTAACAAATGATACAACTCCAAATACACCTGCGACAGATAACAAAACCTGGATGGAGGAGGCATGGAATACAACTACAAACTGGGGTATACTCCGGATCGAGGGAGGCGCTCTTGATTTCGAGGATCCAGACAACCCGAATGATGACGACAGCCCAAACTATAGCGAAACCACAGAAAACCTCCTGGATAACGTGATCCCGATCCTGGTTGCAGTTGTAGCGGTTCTTATGATTATAGGTTTACTGTTTACACAGGGAGTTACAACTGAAACTCTTATGGCAACGCTTGTGTTAGTAATACTTTTGATAGTCACACTGCAAATTGCTCTGGGAGTATAGGAGGTATAAAAATATGCCAAAGAAGGCTGAAATACCGGAGCATTGGAAAGAGGGAGCGGATCAACCAGAATGGGCAACCCCCGATGACGATGTAGTTTTTGATAATTCTAAATATGATGTAGATCCAGACATGGTATACGAGGAGGGAGAACCAGAACATATAGACCTGGTAGATGCAGATCCAAAAGACCTGCTCAATGATGCAGGCACAGACAGGGAGGATCTCAAACTTTCAAGTAAAGAAAAAGAGTTAGATCTTGAATTAGACCGGCAGACAGAAAAATGGGAGAAAATGCAGGCTCAAAAACAGACAAAGCAAAGGATCAAAGAGAAAAAAAGCCAGATCCGGCATATGAAATATGCACCTGCTTATGAGGCAGGAGAAAAACTAAAAACCGGAGCGAGTAAACTTAAAAAAGCAATTGACAAAAAACGTGGGACACCGATGGAGCGGAAAGCCAGACGGGAAAAAGGCAGAGCGCAACTCAAAAAATTTGCAGGAGTAGCAAAGAAAAAAGCGATCAGTTTCGGTAAAAGCATGAAAGAGGATAGATCCGGCAAAAAACCTGGGATGATTGGAGGAGGTTTTGGATCCGGTTTTCTAAATCAGACCGGAGAGAAAAACATAGGCACAGGATCTCCAAAAATTATGAATATGAATATCAATGAAAAAATGTCAAAAGGCAAGTTAACTGGGAACATAGGGACAAAACTCATGGACAGCAATGTTAATCTCCTGGGAAATACAGGCAACAAACTCATGGGATCCAATAGTAAAATGTTTAAACAATCTGGATCCAATAAACCAGGATCCAAGTTTATGAATGCAAACATCCTGGGGAATGCAACCGGTAAAAAAGACAACAAAAAAAGGTTGTGGTAAATTTGAAGGTTACAAGTTTAAGAAAAAATGGAAAACCAGTCAATGCCAAGACTGTTATGTATGATGTCGCCAGAGCGATAAGAGCAAAAGGATACACATGTGAGGTTAGCCAGACAACATCTACAGCATTTAGCATAGGCAACATCCGGCTTTCGCAGGAAAGGATCAAAAAACATGGATACAACATAAGCCCATATAGCGGGAGACGAGGCAGAGTTTTAAGTTGGGATGACTGGGTGAATGTAAATAACGCTATTAACGCAGTTCTCAACCGCAAAGGGATCTCGGCGAATGTATCAAGTCTCGGCGGAAAAGTAAGAGTGCGAGAAGGCACCAGAGCCTATGAGAGATGGGAATGGGAAAACAATTTCGGATATGACAACGTAGGATCCAGGATGAACCCTGTTCACAGGATGGATGGATGGAAAGCCGAGAAAAAACTGTCAAAGAAAGAGATCAAAAGGAGAAAAAACTTTTGGAGTTTATAATATGCCAGTTGTAATTGTTGAAAAAAAAGCAAGTGATGACATTCCAAAGAAAAAATACTATGTCACCATGACAGACAAATTTATGTCTGGTTGGGGACATGCAAAAGGTAGAACCAATAAATTCGTAGTTGGATGTGACACCTATAAACAAGCAGAGACAGTTGCCAGGAATGCCGAAAGACGATCCGAGATGAAATATGTTAACATAACGAGTAGTAAACCCTATTACAAAGGCAGACGGTTTCTCGTTAGTTACAGGGATTACAAAACACTCGGAAAGATCTGGAAAAAAAGGTGATAATGAATGAAAAAGAAAAAAAGATCCGGTAAAAAATACATCGTAGTTCACACATATAAAGGAGTGGTGGACAAAGTTACTGGAGTGCCGAGAGGCTATGGAGTATTGATCCAGGATTACGATGAAGGCAGATCCGGCAGAGTGATTGTGAGGCACCGATAAATATGCCAGTATTCAGAGTTCATAAAGGGAGATACAATAAGGTTGTAGTAGCGAGATCTTATTGGGATGCCCGTAAAAAAGCAAAATACGCAGATTGTGATCAAATAGACAGACTTGCAAAGAGAGTGAAAGATTACAAAGGAAAAATAGATGTGAGATAATGGCTGAAACCTGGGTTGAAAACTGGTATCAAGCGGGTTACGCAGTTCATATCAGAAAAAAGAAATACAAAAATGGAAAGTTTTGCTATTCATTCTGGAGGAGGATCGGATGGATCAAAAAAATGAAAGACGGATCCTGGAATGCATATCATCTCAACAAACATGCAAGATGCGGAAAACTAATGAAAGCAGGTTTTAAAAGGAGAAAAGATGCAGTTGCATATATTATTAGGAGGAAAAAATAATGAGACAAAAAAAATGCCCGGAATGTGGAGTGCCAAATGATCCAGATCGGAAATACTGCCGAAACTGCGGATCAGATCTCACACATGTAAGACTGCATAACTTTGGAGACAGGTTGTTTTAACATGCAGAGATACTATGGTCTGGTGACACTGAAATACAAAGGCAAAATCTATGGATCCAAAGTCTCACAGATCAATGCAAAAAACAAAACCGATGCGAGAAAAAAACTGAAA
>Ga0272442_10001408_pt1 | contig 36726 bp, 59 predicted proteins | sample SSMForm2O_FD_200262 | JGI IMG/M metagenome (GOLD analysis project Ga0272442, IMG submission 200262) | Marine sediment archaeal communities from Little Sippewissett salt marsh, Falmouth, MA, United States - SSM-Form-2O | ecosystem: Environmental > Aquatic > Marine > Wetlands > Sediment ... | reverse complement strand
AACTTTTAATTTATTAAACAGATGTTCAACATCACATTTGCCTATGTTTATAAAAAAAATATTATCCATATCATATCACCAGATTAAATCTCTAAAGATATAAATACTTGTAATAACAACTCCAATTATTGTTAATATTGCTACTAAATACTCTTTAGTTTCTTTTTTCATCTTTTCCACCTTTAACAATTACCTTAACTATAACAATCTCCTGTCGTTAAATCATTTATTTGAGTAACTGACCTTTCTCTTCTTCGCCTGTAATATAGTTTTTTAATTGCCTTAATTTCAGCATCTTCTTTATTATCAGCATCAACACATATTGCAAACGATACAATATATTTGTGTGTCATTTTCTTACCTCTTTTATCTTAGTTCTTCTAAATCATGTAATGCTTCACTCATAACATCTACACAACTTTCAAGTGTTGATTTTAATAATAATATTTTCCTATCTTTTAAATCCATTTCCTACACATCCTACCTTAGGTTTATGGGATGGATATTGGTGTAAAAATATGAGCATATCGTGAATCCCACTCAATTTTTTAATATCCATCTATCCACCCTTATAACACAATCTCTATATTTTCAATATTATGTTTTACTTTTTGTAAATGATTAGATAAGTTTTTAATTTGCTTTGAATAATCATCTAACAACTTCGATATTTCATCAATTGCTTTCAAATTCATTTCATATTTTTGTCTAACTTCTGATTTCATCCTAAGTCACCTTGTCCTTTTACCTTAATTCTATACTTTCAATATCATCTTTAAACGCAGAACGATTTAACTTATTACCAACAAAATTAGTAATACGTTTTGCTCTTTCCTCAGAAACTTCTTTTTTAATACTTATTTGAATATTCATCTATTTTCCCTCAATTTTTACCTTACTTATTTCTTTTTTAATCTCATCTAAAATATGTTTAACATCATCCATTTTTTCTTGTATAGATACTTGATTTTCTTTTTGTATCTGTTCAACAATCCAATCCAAAACTTCTTTTTCAGATACTTGTTCACAACCATATTCAACAACAGACTTAGTTGCCTTAACAATCCCTTGAACTGGAAATGTTAAATCTAATATCAAAAATTTGTTACCATCTTCTCCAACTATTTTATGATACCAATGTCCTGTTGCATGTGGAACTTTATAATAATCTCCAATTTTCATCTTATTTTCCCTCAAATTTTACCTTAGTAATCAATTTTGAAATCACCTTTAGTTTCAAAATAATCTGTATTGCACCCTTCCATAGTATCTTTTATAATCTGCAATACTTTACTTCTATCTTCAATTCGTTTTAAGTCATATTCATTTCCATTTATATTTATTTTAGATGTCATTTCCTTACCTTCATTTTTTATAATATTTACAAAAGATACACTTTAGGTTTTTCTTTTTTGTTGTTTTATTCAATCCACATTCTAAACAACCCATTCTTTTCACCTTTAATTCATATCTTTAATTCATATATAAAGATTTTTAAATTTTCCATATCTAAAGCCATTTTTTGATATGTTTTGGCTCTTCTGTTGTATAGATTGTATTTTTGGAGATTTCTTCTTTTACACCGTTTTTTAGCAAATAGTTCCTAAAAGGTGTCCATTTTATGATATACCCAAAGTTCATTGTTTTTTGGACTAAATCACGTTTTGATATTCTACCGTGTTTTTTGATTATTTCTAATACGTTTTTATCGTTAGAAGTGGATTTTTCATCTCTGTTAAATGATGATTCTGTAAATTCTATCCAATCGTTGATTCTGTTGTTCCAATCGTGTTTTTTCTTTAAATCTGAAAAGTAGTGGAGATAGTGATCGTATTCGTAATCTTCTATATAAAATTCCATCTGTTCAATGAAATCTGTATCGTTGTCAAAGAAAGCGATGTTATTGTCTTTTCCAATCATTTCTGGGAAAGCGAATTTTTTTGGTACTAATACAGGTAAGTTGCAACCGATAGCATCTGTTATGGACATTGACCAGGCAGAGTAGTTTTGAAAGTAACCAACACAGAGGTCGCAACCTTTAACAACTGAAAAGTATTTTGCACGGTCTAAATCTCTTAATTCTATGAGATATGGACGTTTTTTTACGGTGCCTTTGTTTATTGGATTTGTAACAATAACTTGTATGTTTTTGTGTTTCTTGTAGATTTTATCCATTTTTGATATGAATTTATTGAAACCTGTTTGTGGTGATATACGGTGGTTCCAGATTATCTTAAATTTGTCGTTTTTATCAAATATTGAATCACTACCAATAAATGTTGGATATTTGTTGATTTCATCTGTTTCTATGCCTATATAGAGTGGTTGTATCTTTTTTTCAAGTATTTTCATAGTATCATAAGAAAAGTAGTTTTTGGCGTATTTTAGTATGATATCTTTTTGCCATTGAGAGTTTACACCAGTTTTTGTTGTTGTTAATACTGATGCGCATTGAACTATGAAATTGTTAAGATTTCCGCCATTTTCTGGTAATTCAACCCAATCCCAATATGATAGTATAGGTATATTGAAATGCCACCGGCGATTGAATAATTCGTTGAAATGTGGCGCTGTTTCAACATCATTGGTGAAAACCACATCTATGTCGGTATCAAACATATTCATTTGATTTTTTATGGAATTTGCGTTAAAATGCCATCTATACCAACTTCCGGGTGTTTGGTGAGAATAATTGTGTATATTAGGTTTATCTAACTCTTTAAATGGTATAGTGTGTTGGTGTTTACTGTTTTTTGGATAAAAGAAGTGATACTGCCAATTTCGTTTTTTGTTACTGTAGTGTATAAAATTTTTAAAAAGGATCATAGAGCTGCATGCGTTCAATTTTTGGGTAGAGACAGCGCCTTCATATAGCAAAACTCTCCTCATCATTCTTTCTCCTTATCTTTAATAATCACAATATCTGATGATATCTGAATAACATTATATTTGTCAAACAGTTTTGATATCATAGATTTTAGGTTGTTTTCTGATATTCCTAATTCTTTAGATGCTTTTTTAATTGATACTTGATTGTTGAAGTAATGATACTTTTCAAGATAAGAAATAAAAGGATGTTTATCAAAAATAATATATTTGCTGGTAGGTACCTTATTAAGTTTGATATCGTATCCTTTTTTGCGAAGATCCGATATACAAGCTCTTACATTATTACCACTTATATTATTTAAAAGCTCCAATTCTAATTGTGTTAGTGATTTGTATTTTTCAAGTTGTTGTAGTATTCTATCTATTTTATTCATAACATTTTACCTTATAATATATATCTTTTTTATACTTATAAACATTATTATTTATTTCAGGCATACTTAAATATCGTATATGCTTCATCAGGTACACCCTCTCTATGGTACTTGTTAATTTCTTCCTTGAAAAGTTTAAAACTAATATTGTTTTCATTTTCAAGCTTGAAAATAGAATTTAGAAAAGGGATAGAAGAAAATAAAGAAAGCAAAAGTAATAGTAAGTATCATCCACCAGATAATATCTATTTGATAACGGATAAATTGGCCATGATAATAAGTGAATAAAAAGAATATAAAGATTTTTGGTACCATTCTTAAATGTTTTATGTTCTTGTTTCTGAATTTAAACCACCAAGTCTCAATTCTTTTTTGGTAATCCCAAGCCCTTTTTATTATCATTTTTCACCTATGGTTGGCGAGGTGCTAGCGCCCTCGCCCTATTAGTTTAAAATGCAGAATGAAATGATGCATATATACTAGTATACTAGGGTATATACACGTACTTCTGTTGCACGTATATACGACCTCAACCGGAGTTTTACGGTTTCTCTCTGGATATTTTCCACTACCTTTTTTTCGTTGCATGCTCTAACTCTTTCATCTCCTTGAGGTAGGAGTTAAACATAATTCTATCTTTCTTAGACATTTTTACCCATTCTTCATCATCTTTTAGTTCTCCCGCCAACTTTCTTTTTCTAACAATAATGATAGGTATAACGCTTTCACCTTTGGTTAAATTATTATTTTTTACAATCTTTTTAGGAATAGTTATAACAAAACTGTTACCAACATTTCTTATACTCTGTTTACCTAAACAGATTTCATCAAACCATACATCATACTTTCTTTTATTCATCTTTAATCACATAATCTGCTTTAGATAAAGCTTCTAAAACATAACCTCTTATTTCATCTCTTAAAGAAATAGGTTGAGTTTCAGATCTTTCACCTTTAACTAAAATGCCTCTATCCACCATATCTTTTATTATTGATATTTTAGTATCATACTTTATGGTTGTTTTATATCCTATTTTTTCTGCCAACTTATCTGTTATATCTATTAACTGTTTAATTGAACTGCATTCTTTTTTATCAATATTTCTAACAAATACCAATATCACTAAACAACCATAACTTTTATCATGCTTTTTTCTCATCACATCCACCTATCCATAATAGTTTTTTTAACAACTTTTTTCTCCGGTTTCTTCTCTATCACCTTATTCTCTTTTTTTCTACCAGGTTTCTTTACAAATTGATAATGCCATTTCACTTTACCAACCGGTTCTACCATATTGTTAATAAACCAACAATTGATACCTTCTGATTTACCATCATAAGTTTCATGTTTTGATTCTATTCTTTCGTTAAATTCAAGAAATTTATCAACAACAGAACTTAATTCACCTATAGAACAATATTTACAACCTCTTATACTGTTAAAAATATATTTTTTATTCATTCTTGTAAGAGGTTCGTTGAATTTTCTTTGTCTTATGTTTCTAATTTTATCCCATCTTGTCTCTTCTGTTTCTATCATATCATTTATGGGTCCATTCAAAGATAGAATTGCGCTTCTTACAGAAGGAGAATTGTATGCTATATCTTTTAGTTTCTCATCAGTAAAATCAGATGGTAATGTTTTTAAAAATTTATACAAATGGTAATCTATAGGATTGATATCTACATACCAACTTTTCTTTTTACCAACTTTCAAAGCATAATTCTTTAAATCTTGTGGTAATTTAAAACTTTTACTTGTAAAAATAATAGGATTTATTGATATTCTTGGTACTTCTTTCATCAATCTATTTCTATAAGTGTAATAAAACTCATCAATATCATCAATAAGAATAATTTTTCTTCTACTACCTTCAAGAGAATTATAAAGATTAAGAGATTTGATTATATTATTAATATCTTCATTATTTTCTATATCATCAGGTGTAACTCTAAAGAGTTGAGTTTTAAATTTCTCTGATAGTTTCTCTGCTAGATATGTTTTACCATTACCAGATTTAGCAACAACTATAACATAGTTATTTTCTCTGTTATTATTATCAAAAAAATCTGATAACCAAATCTCTAACTCTTTTATTTTGCTACTGTAACCTACAAAGTTGGTTAGAATACTATCACCAACTCTATTTATTCATAGCTTCTTTTAACGCTTGTAAGAACCAATCTGGTAAAAATTTTCTTGAATCAGGATAATTCTTATACATTTCATAAGCCCATTGTTCCCATTCGCCGCCATTCCAATATGCCTCATCTTCTTCTGGTTCTGGCTCTGGTTCTGGCTCTGGCTCAAATGTTAATCTTGGTGCTCCTGCTCTCTTTATATTTTCTCTTCTCTCAACTGTTTCAACTTTTTTTTGCCCCTTGAACATCTCTTCTAAACCTCTATCTATATCTTCTTGTGTCATATTTCTTATCTGCGGCTGTTTACTAAATTTAACTTTTTTTCCTTTTCCAAATTTCATTTTCTTTCCTCCATTAAAACCATTTATCTACTTTTGGCTTTTTTAATACTACTTGAAATATATCAGCAACTTTCTTTATCTCATTTCTATAATAATTTCTATCAATATATTTTATATCTGCTAACTCAAGTAGTTCATAATCTTTATTTGTCTTAACATAATGATATATTGAACCTATTTCTGGCTTTTTCTTCAATAGTTTTTCAGCACGTAAAGCTAATTTAGATGATAGTGTTGAATTAGGATTTTTATATTGTGATAAATGCCTTCTCAAAGTAACATTCATAGCAAAATATTTCAAGGGAAAATCTAACTTCATATACTCATCAATTATAGATTGAGTATCCTCATTATTCAACTTTGCTTTCGCTAAATCTTGTATCAATTCTTTCTTTAATAAATCTTTGTTTCTACCTTTCATGGCTACACCGTGGTAAATGATATTTTTACCTTTCTGTAAAACATAGTTTTTAGCTTTATAAAAATAACCTTTATCATAATCATCTATATCTATTGTTAGTTCTAATTTTTTCTTAAATTTCTTTTCTAATTCATTGATAAACAAATTTTGTATTTTATCTTTATCAACATCTTTAGCTGAAAAGTAAACACCATCTGTATCCCACTCTATAACACTATCTGGATATAATCTATCAAGTATATCAATTAACAGAGTTGCACATTCACGACCAAGTCCTGTAGTTGCGATTGCTATTGGAACAAAACCAAATGGATGTTTTCCAAACCCTTGATTGCCGTAAACTCCACCATTTGCTTTGACTTTTCTATTATCACTTTTTACACGGTATTCCTTTTTGTTCGTCTTTTTCCAGAGTTTTTTGTATTCAGAACGTTCTTTTAAGAACTTTTTAACTAACTCTGCAGAAAAACCTTTTACATTTTTCAAAACTTGAATTATCATAGTTTGATTTAATTCTTTATCTGGTATATGATAAGTAAACCAGTTTTCTTCTTCTACTATCTTAAATTTACCATATTTTTCAAAACCAATTAGTGTTGTTGTATCTGGTGATAAATTAAATTCGGACATAATAGTTGGATACATAGAACCATAATCTGCCTTATGTAAAGGTTCAAATAATCCTGTTCTTGCTATATCTACCAAAGCGCCTTCATAATTAGATTCAAATTGATTTTTATTTCTCTTGAAAATCTCTGGATATCTATCTTCATTCTTACCATCTGCTATTATATTCAACTCTCTATGTTCATCACCTATAACTATAAGACCAAGATTTGATATGTTTAAATTTAATGCTTCATTTAAAGGAATTCCTAAATCATTTGCATTAAACTCAATGTTATCCCAATAGATATCAAATAATAATAATGTTCTTCTAACATCATCTTTGTTATAATCTGTTAATTCTTTTTTACCAACAAATGATTGGATTTCTTTGTTAGTTAAAGGTTCTCTATCACTTTTAAAGCCAAAGTAATCTGATACTGCTTTCAAACCACGATTGGGCACATTACCTGTAAGTGATTGATCATCTCTTACTGAATCATAAACATCATAAATAATAGTGCCACCTATATTGATATTGCCGTGTTTGTCAAATTCGGGTTTAGTTGAATCTCTTGAAAATCTTTTTATATTGATACCATTTCTTTCACATCTTCTTATAATAGTAGGTATATCATATGTCTTATTATAACAAACAATAACATCTGGATCTATCTTTTTATATTCATCTAAAAACATTTGTAATAGTTTCTTATCATTTGTATTACCTTCTTTTAGATAAGCACACTTGATAATTCTATCATTATTACACCAAGCTATTGATATTATTCTATCTTCATATGATGGAAATGGTTCATCTGTTGGGCAATACTGTTCTATATCAAGAAATAAGAATGATAAATCATTACTATTTTTGTATTTTCTAAATATATTTGGGTTATCAATACGATTTCTTATAATAAAAGGTATGTTATCTTCAAATGTTACACCATTTTCTCTTGATTTAACTAAATCACTTCTTAAATTAAAATCGTATTTGTAAAAAGTTCTTTCTTTCATATTTGATAATGCCTTTGCTTGAATTGGTGTTATATCAACATCACCTGAAACTAAATCATTTGAATAACTATAGAAATATGGCTTTATAGGTGCTGGTGTATATTTCTTACACTTATTGTACCATATCTCAAAGTATTCTCTGTTGTATTTCACAATTGGTTTTACTATTAGTGGTACTTCCATCTATAACCTCACCATTCTTTCAAGATATTCTATATTATCAATTTCTCCTCTTGCATATCGTTGTTGCAAGATTAATTTAGGATTTATATCTCTTTCTTTAACATCAACTTTAGAATTTTCATTATCAACATCTAAATTGATAGTATCAATAACCCACCAGAAAGTTATAAGTCCAATAATGATTGATATTGCTAATGCTATTATATCTATCGTTTTTTCTTTCCAATTCATTCTATCACATTGAGATATAACGGGGTAACGGAGATTCGTTTCACCTTATTTACTTTATGAAGGAAGTAAAAAGAGAGATGAAACCACCGTGATAGCACGGTCGTACTTCCGGATGCAAAAAATACCATCATATTCAGTTACCCTTTCGTTTCTCTTTTTCTTTATAATCTATTATATTCTTCCAAGCTTTCTTGCATTTTTCACCAAATGTTTTTTCTTTCATTCTATAACCTCATAAAGATCAAGCGGATAGTAATAAGTAAATGGATGATGGGTTTTGTTGAGGAGAACTTATCACTATCAATCGCCTCTTTATTTTCAAATATCTTTCGTTTGTTGTTATATGGATTTTTGGGAATTTTTATTGTTAGATTTTTTCATTACGTTTTTTGAAAGACGATCCTTGTTTATTGAACTAATTGTGCCGATACTAACATTTTTAATTTTACCATACTTTGCTTTGTATATAACTGAATCGTGTATTTTATGATAACTTTCACCAGCTTCTAACTTTTCTATTACTAATTTAACAACTTTCTCCGGTAGTTTACTTCTACCAACTTTACCTTTATCTTTTGCCTTTTGAAATTTCTTACTAGCTCTGATTCTTTCTGATTTAAGATCAGACTCCTGTTGAGCCATCCATCCAATTAAACCAACAAAGAAATCTCTTATAACATTTCCCATACCACCTGGCATATTTATAGATTCAAGCCATTTCTCTTGGACACTATGAAGTTGAACATCATATGCAGATAAGTAATCAATAGTATTCTGTAATTCTTTAGCTCCTCTCCTTGTCCACCTATCTAAAGCCCATACAACTATATGATTGATATCTCTATTCTTAACAAGTTTATTAACTTCATCAAAAGCTGGTCTCTTAACATTCTTATATGCCGATTTGGCGTGATCCTTAAAGATATTTACTACATTATAATTTCTTTCTTTGCAAAATTCTCTACAAGGTTTAAGTTGAGATTCTTCTGTTTGCTTATCAGAAGATACTCTTAAATAAATTACAGCATTATTCATATTGTCCACTTATCCACCAATGTATGTTTTTTTAATCTTCTCCCGGCTAACTCACAATACTCTTTTGAGATCTCAAACCCAATGTATCTTCTATCTAATATCTTTGCTGACAAAGCAGTTGTTCCACTCCCTATAAAAGGATCTAATATGATGTCTTTCTTATATGATAACAATTTGATCAATCTATAAGATAACTCTTCTGGAAACGGCGCTGGGTGTGGATTATTACTTCTGTTTTCAGATTGAAACTTCCACATAGTATGAATGAATTTTTTGAATTCATAACCGGTGATATCATCTTCACCAAGTATATCTTTATTCTTTGATAATTTGTAAAACACTAAAATGTGTTCGTAACTATTGATAAATGTAGGATTTGATGCTGATTTCCAACTACCCCACGCTGTTGAGGTATACATATCACCTTGATACCATATTATATCAGCGTAAAACTTAAATCCAGCATTTAAACAGATACCGCCAAGAATTATAGAAGCTGGGAATTCAACTTTATTGATACTATCAACTACATTTAAACAGAATCTACCATCTTTTCTCAATACTCTATAACATTCACTTATCCACTTCTTTGACCAATCTTTGTATTCTTGCCATTCAAGTGAATCAGAATAATCTGAATATTCTTTACCAACATTATATGGTGGACTTGTTACAATCAAATCAATTGAATTATCATTGATACTTTTCATACCTTTTAAACAATCCATATTATATATCTTATCTAATTCTAGTAAGTTTTCTCCCGGTATGCTGAATTCATCAATCTCCATTCTTTTTTTCCTCTATTTTAGCTCTAAACATTTTTATCTTTCTATAAGCAGTCATATCATGATCTTGTGTTTTAAACTCATATTTTTCTCTTCTCCAAGCGTGATAACATTCTGGATTACAAAACATATGTTTTTTCTTTCTACTTGATGCTTTTCTTGAAAGTATCTTTTTACCACACCAATCACAAGTTTTCATATTATCACTTTGATTTCTTTTTTGTAATATATTGTAATTTCTCTTTAGATTCTTCTTCACCAAATATATTATGCATACTACTAACAACTGAACCCATTATACCTGCCATCATAGCAAGTGGCATTAAATCTGCTATTATTTCTTCAGGACTTGGCTCTGGTCTTTTCATTATCTTATAATTCCAGAAAGCCCACAAATGATAACGAATACTTCTTGATACTTCTCTTATATTACTATGTAAGCCATACCCAAGTAAAATACCAGATATAACTAATAAAATATAAAATAATATCATCTTATTCCCTCACAATTCTTTTCTTTTTATCATCTACTAATTCAAGTCTTTTAGTTATAACCATTTTAACATTACCAGTATATTTATTGTAAAGCCAATGTAAATCATAAGTTTCACCATCTTCATATTCTCTATCTGAAAACATCCAATCCCAAGAACCTTCAGATTTTTTTACATCTTCATATTTATTTTTCATATTTCCCAATCTATCTCCTCATCTTCTTTCTTATCTTTAGTAACAAATTCTTTCTTACTCATTTTACCTTCTTTTGGCTTACCATCTTTGCCTTTTGATATTGTTTTAATCGTTTCTTCTTCATCTAACTCTGTTTTCAATTTATAATCACCTCCGAAAAAATCATCTTCAAGTTCTACTTCACCAGATTGAACTATTGCTTTAGTGTAACTCTTTAGTGGATAATTGTAATTTTTTCCACCCCACTCATCAACATTTGTAACTTTAGCAATTCTGTTTCTTGCCATTTCGCAGTAATCTGGATTGATATCAAACCCAATGTATCTTCTACCTTCTTGTTTCGCAACTAAACAAGTGGTGCCACTTCCATTAAAAGGATCTAAAACAACTCCCGGTGCAAAAGGTGCCTTACACTTACATTCAGTCCACCCAACTGTTACTTTCTCTGTTGATATCAAATCAGTTGAAGGTAAACCACCACGACCTCCACCAGCTTTAATATAATCCTGTTGTCTTTCTCTTTGCTCTTTCAAATCTTTCTCTTGTTCTGGCGTAAGTTGTTTGATATCTTCAAGTATTCTTTCTCTTGGAGAACCACATTCTGTGCAGATTTCTTTCGGACAAGATGATATTAATGGCTTTCTTGCTAAATCAGGTGGAAAAACAGCAAAGTGTGCTTCTGAAAATGGTTGCACAGTAATAGTGTAAATATCTCCCGGATTTCTACCAGCAGGATTACCAGCATAACCGTGTGCATAATCTTTGATAACCTTTGATAATGTTCCTTTTAATTCATTCTCTTTGATATAATCATCTGCAGTTTTTCGTATTGATACAAGATATTCTTGTGTTGATTTGCCATCTTTACCCTCGCCACAATCACTATATTTTCCGCCGTATGTTTCTCTATCTCGCTGTTTTGCTAAAACAAATATCTTATTTACGTGATACTCAATTTCTGCTGATAACTTTTCAGCTTCTTTATCAATAGTAACACTTTCAAATGTTGATATATCGCCAGGATTTTTGCCAAGTGGGTTATTTGATATATCTTGTAATGATTGGCGATTCATAGCGCCTTCGTTACCTTTTACACCGCTGGCTTTTCTAACGTAATCAATTCCAGTTGAGGGTTTTTCTCTTATAACATCTAAATCAAAAAAGTAATTTTCATTCTTAACAAAGAAAAATATGTGTTCATATGTATTATTTAATCTATCAACTACAGATGTTGGCATAGGATTTGGTTTAGCCCATATCAAATCATTTCTTAATATCCAGCCATCTTCTTGTAAAGCGGCGGCGGCTCTTGTTGGAACTAATAACAGTTGTTTAGGTCGGAGCCACTTTCCATCTGGTCTAAAAACTCTTTTCTTACTTGCCTCATCTTGTGCTTTTGCGGTGCCTTTTGATATTGATTGAGTTAATTCTTTGTTGCCAGCAGGAGAATTATAGTATGAATCACCTAAATTTAGATAAAAACTACCGGTCTTTTTCAGCACTCTGTATATTTCTCGGCATATTTCAACTAAATGTTCAATATACATATTTGGGTGTGGCTCAAGACCAAATTGCCCTTTCCAAGCGCCACATTTAGTGCAGGTGTGGGTTGTAACTGTATATTCTAAACCTTTCTGTTTCACTAATGATGTTTTGCCGGGAGCTTCTTGATGTCTTGTATGAGATTCTCCCCAATCGTGTTCACAATTAGGATTGCCACCCCAGATTTTCTCGTTGCATTCGCCATAAAACCTTAATCCCCAGTATGGGGGAGATGTAATTACACAATCAACACTTTCTTCAGGTAATTGCTTCAATAACTCTATGTTATCGCCACAATGTATTTTGTTAATCCACTTATCTTTCATAAAAACCTATCCACACTATTTTTCTTTTCTAAATATTTTTCTTCGATATCTTCAATATACTTGTCATAGGGAACGTGTCCTTCATTATCTTTTTTCATCTCTGTTAATTTATCATTTAAGTAATCACCCACAAACCATTCAAAGTATTTAACACAATCTCTTAAATCATTACTCTTCAAATCACCATATTTAAATATCTCATTTTTTATCATAGTTTGGATTTCATTTAATTTATTCTTATATAAAACAACCTCTGCTGTAAGAGGCGTATGAAAACATAAATGTATTCCCTCTCCATATCTTACTTTTTTACAAGATACAAATCTTTCTATGATATGTGTATCTATGGGATTATCTATCGAACCATTATTATCAATAAATTTGAATCTATAACCTGTGTTAGATTTGAACCCTTTGTATCTATTTGGAATTATTTCTTTGTTATACTCTACTTTTATCTTAAATTTCTTTTTTGATACTTCTACTAAACTATCAAAGTAAAATTTTATATTCTTCAAGGTTCTTTCTTGCATTTCTATTTCTCCTTTAAAAAATAAGGTATCGCAACCATAGCACATCCTAAATCCCTATCCAATGTTTTTTCTTCTGTTACAACGTGTATCTCTTTATATTTGATATCTTGATTTCTACCAATCTGTATAATTGATTCAATAATATCTTCTCTTATTACTTCATCATTGATATCTATTGTTTTTCCTACACACTCCATAAACAGTATAGCATCATTATCATCTTCTGGAATAGCAATACCTATACCAGCATACATATCATCTCCCGCTGTGCCAAATTCCCATTCACCAGCGCAACAAATATGTGCTCCAGGTGTAATTTTGCCTTTGATTAGTTTCTTATTAATATCGTCCCATTCATTATAATCAAATATATCAATTCCCTCGCAAACATTCATCCATTCGTTACCAATCGGCGGAAAATGTGATTTTATTGGTGGCTTATAATTGATACCATTCACATAATTGCCTTTGCCACAGAATGATGATGTCTTTCTGAAATTCACTTGCCCCAAACCCATTTGTGTCTCTGCTAAATCAAACAAAACTATCTTCTGTAATCTATCATTACGTACAGTCCTGTCCGCTTCAACAACTGTTATCATTGGAAAACAAACATATGTTCCTTCATATAGAAATGGTTTCATATTTTTCCCTTCTTCTTAAATAAATCATTTTTCAAATCTACCAATCTTTTCTTTATACTTCCATTACCTGGTATAATCTGTTGATAATACAAATATTTCCATATATTATGAATAACAACTACAGCAATAATTGACAATAAAAATTGAACACTCGCAAAAACAGCAGAATTAAACCAAACAGGTAAATCTTCAACTTCCATAAATGTCGTTGCAACATATAATACCGACATGCTCATCATTATAAAACTTGAAACAATAACATAAACTGTTAAATTCAAACATATAAAAAGTTTTAAAAGTTTAAAGTAAGTAATACTATTTTTAAGAATATTGTTACCAGATATCATAATAATATAAACGAAATAAACAGGTATAATAAGTAAAGCAGCATCACCTACAAAATCAAATAATAATTTTAACATCTATATCCCTCAAATATAATATCAAGATTTCTTACACAACTACGGCAAAAATATATTTGCGTATCAGAAGCATTTCCATTATCAAAAACATCTGATTTTACTAATTCTCTATGTTTCATACCACATATATCACATTCTTCTGTTCCTGATGTGTTATCAAAAAAATGAAATTTTATTCCACAATTCATATCAATCACTCCATACATCTACATCAAATCTTTTCTTTAAAGTAAGTGCTTTCATAATTTGCACAAACAAAGCACCCATTAGAAATCCTACAATTAAAACAGAAAACAACAAATTATACATATCCCCATTAAGAGTTGAATATAATAAAAACAAAGATAAAGGACCATATCCAAAAACACCAATATACAACATAGCTCTATCACCACCATATTTTTTAATAATTTTAGCAGCTAAGGGCATCATCTCTGATTTTGATACATCATTTTTCATCTCTTTTGATATTTTATATCTAACTTTTCTAGCGTATTTCTTATCATTCATCATTTTCTCGTTGTGTCTTAACAGTATTGCCGTGCTGTAACAATCACCAGCGGCGAATAAAACAAATGTTATAACTAATATTATTTCAACAATCATCTTCATCATCTCTTCTGTATATCAATTGGTTTTCATCTTCAAACCATCTACTGATATGTTTGGATTTACATTTCTCGCAATATATTGCTATTCCCATACATTGATCAACTGAACAAACTAAAGCGTTTTCTTCTATAGTACCAATTTTCTTCTTACAATCTTGACAAAGTATATCTTTCATAATCTCGTCATCCTCTCTAAATATTCTATATTTCCAATTTCACCTCTTGCGTATCTCTGTTGCAGTATCAGTTCTGGATTAGTTTCTCTTTCTGAATAAGTATTATAATTTGATGCTGTATCTAAACCAATCGTATCCATAACAGTCCATATTACTAATAAACCAATGAATACTGATATGATACAAGCACAAACATCTATTATTTTCTCGCCTAAACTCATATCATCATTCATTTATTCAAATCACCTTTATCTTTTACAGCCATTTATCTACCTTTGCAACTTTCTTATGTTTCATAAATTCTCCAAGATACGCATCTTTTTGATATCTGTAAACTTTATCTCTTTCATCAAACACAACATCAGCCATATACTTAACAAGAGAACCATTATTCCATTGCGCTTCTGCCTCTTTGTCGTGGCAAGTGTGTAAATACGCAACATCATCAATTGATAATTCACCTTTTTCTTTCAAAAGCATATATGTCTGTTGTATGTTACGCTTTACAGCACCTTTACTAAACTCTGGATAATTATCCATACCACAACAGTCCTCACCGGGGCAGGTAGAATTAAGAGCGCACTCTGCTAAACAATGATAAAACTTCATTCCTCTATCTTCAACTTCTTTCTTAACTTCATTCATTACTTTTTGTCTAATAGGAAATATATTACGATAACTTCCACCACCATAATCAGATTCAACATCGCCGTAATCTTTCATCTTCTGTATCAAATCAATTTCACTCTCTTGTAAGAATATCTTATTTGATGGCGTTGTAATTCTTATCGGCTCCCAGATAATCTCATTAACACCACATGATTTCGCTTCATCTAAAATCTTGATAGTATCTTGCATATCAACAATAGGATAAAGATGTGGTGATATTCTTACTTGCACGGGTATATCGTGGCGATTCAACTTTGATAATGCTACAAATCTCTCTTTTGTTGAATAAGAACCAGGTTCAATCTTCTTTCTTAAATCATCATCATATATTGATATGCTTTCTTGACACACATAGTTGCCATCTTTCATCAGTTTGATATATTCATCTTCTGCTTGTATGATTGATTTTGTGAATATCAAAACAGGATACTTATCATATTTATTTGCTATTTCAAAGAATTGTTTTGTAAGTTTATGTTTTTTCTCTATATGCTGAAAACTATCTGTCATACTTCCCAATCGTATGTATTGCCTGTGTCGTAATGCTTTAGCAAGTGGTGTGTTTGTTTTACCTTTGAAAGCATTTGAAAATTCTTTCTCCACTATTGATATATCAGCGGGTTTTGATGGTCTATACCAGTTATGATACATATTCAAAAACCAATCCATAGCGAAGCAATACAAACAAGAAAAACTACAACCAAGATATAAATCAACTTTCAAAGATGCTGGACAGCAATAAGTTTCTGTTGGCATTAACTTTATAGGTGTTTTATAAGGTTCAGCGTTATCTGGTAAATCATCATATAATTTAATTTTTTTCATAACATCACCATCCACTATTAATACTCATCTAGCTTCCTCATATCTGAATCATCATTTACGTTTTTAAACATTTCGTTTTTACTCTGGTAAGGTTCTTCTAAAATTTTACAATAATATTTGTAATCGCAATATCTACAAGAATTTTTCAAACGTGGTTCTTTTGGAAATTTCTCATCAAGTATATCTCCAAGTAATCTTTCACATTCTTTTCCAGCAAGAATCTGTTTATCTTTATCATATGATATCTTACGCCACTTATTTGGATGTAGAAAAAAGAAATAAAAACTCTTTAAATTTGTATTAAACTCATTCTCAAATAAATCTTTATAAACATAAGCTTGTATTCTATAATCAAATGATACTGATGGATATTTACCTGTCTTCCAATCTATAACAAGCGCTTTTTGAAGATTGATATAATCAATATAACCAAAATATTTACCACTATCAACTTTTAACTCTGAAAAAGGTTTAGTAATACCTTTCTTTATGTTTTGATATTCCCAATCAGAATGATTAATTAAACACTCATATGCCTTTTTAAGCCATAAAGGTTCAAGTGTTATATCCCATATCTCCTTTAATTTACTGTAGGTATCATATAGTATTTCATTAGAGGTTTTCTCCATAGAGAATCCATTAGAATAGTAATGATCAATAGATTTATGGACATAACTTCCTGTATCCATCGCTGATGAATCATAAAACATTGGTTTGCATCTATCAACATATTTCAACTTATAGGCATATGGGCAAAATCTATACAAACATATACCTGATTGACTTATTCCTCTTTTCATTTTAAACAGGTTGTAATTCTACAGTATCTATTTTTTTAATTCTTTTCTCAAGTTGTTTTTTACTAAACTCTTTATAATGTACTAAACAAAATCTTAATACACAATCCTCTCCGTGCACAAAGAATTTTGCTTCATTCTCACAATCTTTATTCATACATTTTTCCATTTAGTGTCCCTCCGTTAATGGATATGCTATAGTATGCAACAATATTCCCATTACACCACCAAGCCATATTCCCCAAGTTTCAAAATAAAAAAATCCAACTAAAAATATAACAACTGATACAGGTAACAATACTTTATAAGGCAACAATGATATTTTCTTCTTATCCTTCAACCATTTACCTCTTGCCGATTTATGTGATATCTCAAAACCCATTGTAACTTTTGTTCGATACCATTTTGGTTTATAACCAAGTTTTATTGCTTGATAATAATGTAAATATTCATGAGCAAATCCAAAACATAATGATATTGCTACAACCATAAAAAAATTCGATAACAAATCAATTTTTAAACTTACTTCTGTTGCATATATCAACATTGAGAATATAAATAACAAAAGAATAGTTTTAGTTGCCCATTGTTTTAACCCTAAAGGTTTCTCCTCATCTTCTTCATCATCATTTTTTTCTTTTTTCTTTTTCATCTCTATTCTCCTTATAAATTTTATCAATATATCTTACTTTATCACCAAGTTTCTTAACTCTACTACCGAATGTTAAATCTTCTTCATCCATCTAAATCGCCTTCGATAAAAATGGAATAGGAAAAATTCTTTTTAAGAAATATATAACTGTTTTTTCTTCTAGCACTTGCTTCTCATTACAGTTTTTACATTTATAGTATATCTGTAATTTCCCAATCCCAAAAAATGGTATATCTTTTGTCATTTTATTTACCTCCATTAAATATTTTCATTAAATATATCATAAAACCAAACAGTTGTTCTTCAGCATCTCCACCATACGATATTCTGAATGATGTATCAACCAATCTTTCAAGTATCTCAAGTTTCTTATCTGATTTAGATTTTAATACAACATCTCTTAAAGTATTGATAACTTCTTTATAAGAATAAGCTTTATCATACAACAAATCATTAAGATAATCGTGGACAATTCCAATATCACCTTCTTTACATTTGATAATTGCTTGTTTGATAAAATTCTCGTCAACGTGACCTGTTATTTCATAAATTACTTCTTTGTGTATATCTTTTATGTTTGCTCTTTTCAATTGATGTAAAATATTAGTTGCTGTTCTCATTGAACCGTGTGATAATCTCGCTATTTCTTTGGTTGCTGAATCTCTTATATCTATTTCTTCTGATTGTATTATTTCACAAATCAAGGGTAACATATCAGATTCTTTGATACTCTTGAATCTAAAAACATTACATCTATCTTTAATTGGATCAATTATCTTCTCTGGATAATTACAACTGAAAATAAATCTACATCTATCAGCATACTCTTCCATTATTCTTCTTAAACAACCTTGAGATGCTAAACTTAAATAATCTCCTTCATCAAAGAACACAATTCTATATTTCCTACCTGCTAATAACTCTCTTGCATGCGCTTTAACTTTTGTTCTTACATTCTCAACACCTGTTTCATCAGATGCATTTATTTCTAAATAATAAGTTCTCCATTCGTCACCATACAAATCTTTAGTTAGTGCTTTAGCAACAGTTGTTTTACCTGTGCCGGCGGGACCAGCAAACAACATATGTGGAATATCATCATTCTCAACATACTTATTAATCCATTTTAGAATATGATTTTGTCCTACAACTTTTGATAATGTTTTTGGTCTATATTTTTCAGCAAAAAGTGTATCTTTCACTTGAACACCTCAACCATTTTAGAAGCAAGTTTACTACTTATTCCCTTTACTTTCATCAACTCTTTAACATCAGCATTGATAATCTCTTTGAATGAACCATTGAAATGATTAAATAAGGAATTAACCTTTGTTTTTCCTAATCCAGGAAACACATTTTCAAACATTGCTCTCTTTATTTCAGATGATGTTGATTTTCTTCTGATAGGAACATAATTCATTTCTTTTGGTTGTGTTTTCCCATCATACATCTTTTCAAATAATCTAACAGTAAAAGGTACAAACATTCCACCAACAAACATAACAGTAACTTTATGTCGTGCTAAAATTGATATCAAAGAACCTATGATGATCTGTGGACTTACTCCCAAACTCTCTTTCATTAATTCAGTTATATCTTGATAATCTATAAAAAGAAATGGATATTCAAAATTATCTCTTAACTCTTTCAACTGTTGATCGAGTTTGCCACTAAAAACATCTGTCATATAATCAGATTTTTTTCTTTCGATACCAATAAGACCATCACCTGAATGATAATCACTTACCTGATAATTACCTGTTTCAATATCATCAATGATATTACTCTTTCTTTTGTAAACATATTCTCTGAATAAAGGTATCTTTTCCCTTTCTCTATTATCAATGTATATCTTCAACTTTGATACCTCTCTTATCCAATTCTAACTTTATAAATTCAGCTGCTCTTAGATGTTGTTCATTATTTGATTCTTTGTAATCTTCCATTGCTTTCTTGTAACCCTCAATAAGATTTTCATCTGGTTTCTTTGATAGATATTTAAACATAAATTTTAAAGATTTTCTTAAATTCTTTACATCATTCATTTTTTCTTTTTCCTCCTATTTAAAATACAATTTTTACATAAATCACCATATACTTCTCTTAATCTCTTACAGTTAGGAAATCTTGGTTGCAAAGTGCTAACTTGATATCTTGTTTTTCCATATTTAAAACGTGTCCAGTTCTGATTTTTCATAAAAGTGATAATCGCCAAATCTGTATAACCAAGAAATTTTAACCAAGAACCTAATTCAACTCTTTCATAGTGGCGTGGATGTGAATGTTTTGCTAAATCCTTTAAACAAGGTAACGCAACAGCTTCAATCGTTGGTGGTTCCATTCCAGCACGTATTATCTGAATCATATCTTCTCCATTTACTCTCTCAATATCTTTATAGTTTGGTATAAAATCTATAATATCATCCAAACTATGACTTGCCTTTGGAGTATCTGGTACTTCTCCTGGAGTTTTCACCATCTTTGATATATGTTTAAGACCTTTATCAAAATCTTCTGATGTTAAATTTCTACAATATAATCCATTTGCTTCTCTTGATCTCACGTATTTACTTGTAGGATATCTTATAAGAAAATGTAATCTACCAAATGTTGGATAATCTACTGATTCAATATTCAAATGTTTTGCTAGAGAAACTTGTATAGAATATATCTTATCTGCTAAAGCATCTTTTTCTTCTTGTTTTGGAATTATATCTTTTATCATCATAAACAAATGAAAACCCTTCCCACCTGAAAAATCAATTACATACGGAATATCATTTCTTTCACAAAATTTTTTTAGTGTTTTAGTATTTTGATATGGAAATCTCATAGAAAAATTAGAATCTATATCCCACACAAGAGAATTAACTATCGGAGTGTATTCGTTTTTAAATTCATATGTAGAAACAAAAATAGGAGCAACCCCGTTGAGTTCTCTAATAAAAGATTTTAAAGCAAATGCTTTCTCAACATAAACCTGATTTGGGCAACCAAAATATCTAGGCAACTCCTTAAACATTATATCTAATCTTCTGATACAAATGGCGGAATAAATACACCAAGCAAGTGTTCCTTTGATGATTCATATATCCAAGCAGGAGCATCATTCGCCATATTGATATTCACTTCTTTGTCAAATGTTGCACCTATCTGTTGCATCCCATAAGTATAAACAGCTTTAAAATCTTTACCTTTCAAAAGTGATTTAGGGAAAAATTCATCTTTTTCATTTGAATTCAAATCTCCAACAATAGTTAAGAATTTTCCATTACTATCAGTAAACTCATAAAATTCAGTTCCAATTGCTTCTGCTCCTCTTATTATCTCACGAAACTCTGATACATCTACTGTTATCTTCACATCAAGTTTAATTTCAGCACCTTGATCATCAGTTACAGTTGGTACGTTACCTTCAATGTTAAAAGGTAGTTTTGTAAGAACTTCACTTCTTGGAGATTCTATAGTAAGTTTAGGATTTCTAACCTCACCTTTGATACTCATAACAGATCCCATTACTTCACATTCAAGTTTCTCTTTTGGTGGAAACAATTTTACATTTTTAAGAAATTTAGCAATATCAATCTGTATTGATTCATTCGCTTTTTCATCTATTTCTTCAAAAAACTCTTTTTGTAGTTTTAAGAATCGTAAAGATCTGCCTTTTTCTTCCTTTTGAATAGAGAATATCTTTCCATCTTTTACTGATATAACAGATGATGGAACCATATCTTTTACCAAAAGTTTTTCTAACATATATTCAAGTTTCTCTTGTTTTATTACAAATTTCATTTTTATTCACCTCTAATTCATCATAGTATTCTTTTGTGGAGAAATGGTTGGAAATGGATGTAATTTTAGGAGAAAGGAAACGACCATATTCTCTTTCACAAAATACTATAATGATAAATCCCATTCTTCTTCTTTTTTCTCTTTACTATCTTCACTTTTTACTTCTTTAGTTTCTTCTTTATCAACCTTTTTCTCCTCTTTAGGTGGTTGTATACCTGCTTGTTTCTCTAAATCATCCATTGCTGATACTTTGAAACCTCGTTTCTCTAATTCCTTCAACATATTCAAGTGAACTTCATAGTTATTTTTATGTGTAACATCTACTTTTCCATATAACTTAGTATAACCTGTAAGTTTATATGAACGAATGAAAAACTTATTACCAATATGAGAAGTATAAATTATACTATCCATTCTATGTTGATTATGCTTTTCACCTGCTGGTCTATATCCTAAATCAAAGAAAACTGAATCTTTATTTGTTTCCTCTTTAATCTCTGATGTAAAAATCGTATGAAATGGAAATCTTTTTATTTTATCAATCCAGTTGAAATTATGAAAGAATTTTATAATGGGCCAAGGTCCACCAAATGGACCCGCAAATGCTTCATATGCAGTTCTTTGATCACCTTTATCAGAACCCATAATCGATTGCATCTGTGCAAAAAATTCTCCCATAGTTTTACCATACGCATTTCTACAAAAGTAATCTTGAGAAAATGTCCAATAATTTTCCATTAATTCAAAGATATCATAACCGTATTTACCTGTTTTCTTAAAGTGTTCTCTTAAAAGTTTTTCAGAAGTTGCTGTAGCTCTAACTGTATCTTCATATTTATTAACAGGAAATATTTTTATTCTTTCCATATATGATTCTGGTATAAAATCTGAAAGTTTAGTTATACCTGTTGGTCTATCTGGTAAAATAATACAAGCAAGAAAATCATCTGGTTTCAAACCTTTCTTATAAAGATACCTAAATATATCTATATAGAATTTAGTTTTTCCTGATCCTGTATCACCAAAAATTAATGTCTTTTCTGTATCAGCAGTTAATTCATTATATTTTTTAAATGTTATAGAATCAACTTCTTGGTCCCACATATTAACAGCTTCATGTTTTTTTATAGTTTCTTTTTTCATTTCTTTCCTCCTTCAAGATTAATATAAAAGAAGAGGAAATTTAAATTTCAAATAAATCTCCTTCTTCTTTCTCTTTTTTATGTTCCTCTCCTCCTTTTGAGGCACTCTCCTCATCACTCTTTTCCTCTGTTTTTGTCTCTGTTTTCTCCTCTTTCTCCGGTTCATCAATTACGATTTCTTCTGTATTATCTGATTTTTTTGATTCAAAAGTTATCTCCTCTGCTATCTCAGGTATAAACCATTGTGGATTCATTCTAAATATAGGTTCTTCATCTTTCTTTGCTGTATTTCTAACTGTTACACCAGCAAGTAAAACAGAACCTTGCATATACTTATAATCTCTTACATCAATAAAGAACCTTCTTGTTTCACCAGAAATAGAATTATCCATTATATCATAATAAGCATATTCTGTTCCATCTTCTCTTTCATTGATATCTTCATCCATTATCTGTATTCTTACAACTCTGATATCTGTATCATGCGCACTTTCATTCATATCAGTATCCGAAAGTGACATTATTTCGTTTTTATCTTCAATTTCATCTTCATAGAATTTCTTAAAATCAGGTACTTTTTCTTTAGTAACAGAAAATTTAGCATTATTTGCTATTATTCCTAATCCCCAATCTCTTTCTTTTCTCTTTTTACCTTTTTCTCCATAAGTATTTGATAAGATAACTGTTGTATTGTAAACTTTTCCAACTTCAAGTTTACCTGCACTTATAGCAGCATCTCTAAATAAAGTACCTGCTGCGTATTGCCACCCCTCATCTTGAGATTGATATTCTATTTCTTCTCCTTTTTCATTTTTTAAAGGTTTTACAAGAGCATTTAGATTAGTTACTCCAGTATTCTTATCATCTTTATCTCTGTAATAATTTACAGAACAATGCAACAAAGGCGATATTAAACATTCTTGACCTTGAGCAGATGAGTATTCTTTATATAAAGCAGCCCACGCAACTCTAATCTTAAAATTATCATTCTCCATTGCTTTTAAATTTTCATCTTCATTGATAATCTCCTTTAATCTTGCCAATAAATCTTTTATCGGCGTATCTTTTGCTTTGCTTAATGCTTCAATTCCTGCCTTCATATCTTCTGGTATTTGTGCCATTTTTTTCCTCCTTATATCATTTTTATATATGCAGTTTCACCAAAATATTTTCTCTTAAATATTTTCTCTTTTTCGTATTGTGAAACTTTTAAAAATTTTCCATAACTTTCTTTAGGTAATGTTTCTAATTTTGATAAATTATTATCTGCAGTTGACATACTACAATGATCCCATTTGGGTTGTAGATTTTCAACCATTGTTGCTCTTCTAACCCAAACATCTTTCTTTACAAACTTACCCTCTTTTACTAATCTTTTATATTCTTTTATTGCCTGTGATTTAATAGTATGCCTTCTAAATCTCTCTTCAGGACTTATAATCAAAAGTGATTCTATACTGATAATAAGATTTCTCCATATAGGCAAATAAGTCATACGCGCATACAAAACATCTGATATTCTTAATTCAGTTCTATTAGATAACAATGCGTGATGTATTGATAACTTAACTAAAATTTCGTATAATCTTGTAATAAAATGTTCTAACTTCTCTCTTGCTTTAGGTGAAGCATCCAATATCATAGTTGCCATTTCATCAATACATTGTAGTATTGCTTGATGTATCTCTTGCTCGATATTGATACATATAGAACCTTTCTCAAATTTCTTTACTATATATTGCAATCTTTTCTTCACATAAATTTCTCTATCCATCCATTCATCTTCATCAAGATTAGAATTTTCTGTAATCTTCTTTAAAACTTCTAATCTATCAACTAATGTAACATCTTCAAAATCAGTTATCATCCTGTCAATGAAACCTGTTTTAACTATTTTATCTGCTATATTATCTGGTGGATAACTCATTAATAAAAATGATGCGTGTGGTTTAAAACTAATATCTAATCCAACTAATCTTCTGTTGATATAACAAGAATCATCTTCCAATGGATTCATAGTTATCTGCATATAAGTCATATTCTTTTTACTAAATTCATTTGCAAAATCTATCAATATAGAAGCTTCTTCCATAGCAACAATATCTGCATATTCAAGTAAACCCGGTACAACAATATCTTTCTTTTGAGAAGAATCATATTTCTTTGAACCTGCAAGACCTCCATCTGTAGATTCTGATAAAACTTGAAAATCTAAACCAACCCAATCAGCTGCTTTCTTACAAAAACCAAATCCTGCGCCTTTACCAGTTCCTTGTGGTTTGATAAGTATAAAATGAACACGAATATCTATTTTTCTTCTACCAATTTTATAATAAACATTTTTTAATGCTTGTCCTAAAACAACATGCAATGCTATATTTCCATAAAATCTGTTTTTAAAAGAATATTTATCGAATACTTCTAAATAATCAGATATAAGTTTGTCGCCAAAATCCTCTGATTTAATTACCAATCCAACCATAAAGTTTTACCTTCAAATTACATAGCAAAAGAGCATACAGAAAAGATAATATTTCCTAACTATCTCCCTCTCGCTTGTGATAAAACTATAAATGAAAATAATGTTTATAAAAGTTTTGATTTTTTAATGGTGAAAAAAATATAAAAGTAGGTAAATCCTACTCTTATCTTAAAAAAAGAGATTATGGATGATATCTTGGAGTTAAATCCGTACCATAACTTTGTTTTATTCTACCATTCTGTAACATATAGTGCAATATTGCTCTTGTTCTATGTACACTTAATCCAAGTTCATTTGCAATATTTTCAGTTGTTGCCGATTTACCTTTATCTCTGTAATTCATAGCCATTAACTTTTTGTAAGTATCGTGATACTCTGATTTTTTTATCCAAGTTTTATATGTATCATCATATCCAATAGCATATTCTGGTTTTGATTTATTATATTTTGATCTCTTCTTTCTGGATCCACTTCTAAGCTCTGGAAAAATTCTTTTCGCTGCTCTTCTATATACTGATGATAATCCTGTTATAGAATCTTCCTGATACAGAGGATAATATTTTCTTAAAATTGGTTTTATATATCTTGTTTTCTCTTGACCTGATTCTATCAATTTTTTAACTTCATCTAATGGATTGTAATATATCTTTTTATTTGATACTCTTGTTACTTCTTTCCCTAAAGGATGTAATTTTTTCGATTCTAATTTATCTATATATCCAAGATAAGTAGAATAATATCTGTCCAAAGATTTATCTTTTACTTCAGGATAATACTTTCTTAAAACATCTTTTGCTTCTCTTGGAGATTTATCTTTCATTTCATTAAGAGCTTCTTTTATTATTCTCATCTTCTGAAAAGTTCCAAGAAAATGAACACCCATCCTTCTCAAATATCTTTTTGTTCTAGCACTTTTCATTTGTCTTTCTTTGATTTCTCTTTTCTTATCACTTTCTTCAGGTTTTATATTAACTTCTCTTTCTATCGCTTTTCTATATATTGATATATATGTTTTTATTGTGGAATCAGCATTATGTGGATAATATTTAGAAATTATATCACCATAAACTTTTCTATCATAACTAAAACCAACTGTTTCTATTATCTCATTTAATATCTTTGAATGCACAGGATTTTTCCCTATATAATCAATTATTGCTCCTTTATCAGGTTCATCATTCTCATCTTTTTTTATAATTCCTTTTTCTTCACCAGCTTCTTCGATGCCTTTATAATAACCAATAAATTTTATTGCATAGACATCATCACCTATACGAAGTTGAGTAACTTCGCCATTTACTACTTCTTCTATTATTGCTTCTACTTTTAGCATTTTCTCATCTCCTAAAATACTATATAGTCCATTCTTCTTTTTCTAACTTTTATACCCATTATATTTTCATAGGTATCTCCTTTCAATTTATAACCTATGGAGTGTAAATAATCTTCCATTCTATCTCTTAAAAGTTTATCTTCTGTATATATTGATACTGAATTATCTTCCATATTAACAGAATAAACTGTTTGTATCAATATCTCTAAAATTGATTCGCTATGTATTAACATTTCTTTAAACTCAAAAACATAATCCATAAAAATTTTATTTAATTTAATAAGTATATCACATTCTGTAAAAGAAGGTCTATCATCAGATAATTTAAAACCTCCATACCAATCAGCACTCATATGTTCTCTTTTTACTCCTTTTGCTATACAGCTCCAAGTTGATAACTGATGAATAAGTTGGTTATAATCAACTTTAGCATCTCTTACTCTTGGTTTAACTTTTCTTTTCCTGAAATATTTACAAACATGCGAATTTGGTGTTGGTAAATTTTGAAATCTATCTTTTTTACAGAAATCTATATTATAACAATCAGCACAACTTACATCTCCTATTTTTGCATAACTAAATCTTATCATTTCTTTCCTCCGTTTCTTTAATAAACTGTTTTATGTATAAATCATCTATATTTTTATCCTTAATGTATTCATATAATGATTTTCTTTGAAAAACATCAAGGTGATCCTCTTTACACTCACATCCTTTCAATGCTTCAAGTAATATCATCGCCATAATATCCTTTGGCATACTAAATTCACCATAACGATAAAGATGTTTCAAACATAAAATAATAGCACCTCTTTTTGATATTCTATAATTGTTACTGACTTCATCATCAAAAGTTATCTTTACTCCTTCTGATTTAAGTGTTATTATTTTCATAAATCAAATAATAAAAAAATTACTTATAAATGTTTTTGAATTATCCATACTTTTCATCTTCAATAGTCCAACCTTTACCTTTCTTTATTACTTTAGGTTCATTCCATTTTCGTTTCTTTATATTCAAAAGATATAAAGCTTGACTTGTTTTTCTTTCTAAATGGTTAACATTAGGTTTAATTTTTTTAATCTTTTCAACTATTTGTCCCCTTGTAAGATAAGGTATCTTATTCTTCTTTGATTCAATTAGTATCTTTAATATTATTTTTTGCATATCTCTTTTCACGTTTACTCCTCCTGAATTTAATTACTTCATATGTAAAAGAATACAACATTATTGGTGCTATCAAGATATATATTATATACTCAATTAATGCTTCATCAAAATGATTAAAATAAACTGTAACAGCATTATTATTTAACATAGCAACTATCAATATAACATAAAAATTTGCTGTTATAAAGAATGAAAACATTACACCAGCGTATCTTATAAATCTATTCATTTTATCACCTTTCATAATTACATTTAGGACATTTATCTCCTATAACAAAGGAACCACATTTAGGACAAAGCCAAGATCCGTTATTATTGGATTTCTCCTTTTTCTGATAAGATTGTATTCCTTTAGGTTTATATTGTTTATTCGCTGGTTTATTCTGTTTTGATAAATCATTAGGAAAAGATAATTTCCCACCACTTAATAATTTCCAAACTATTGATAACATAAGAATTGATAAAAACACATATATAAATTCTTGTGATTTAAAAAAATTTAATGGATTTCTTATGTAATTAAACATTATATCTAAAGCAGCAAACAGTATAGTAAATATTACACCAACTGATACAAGATTTTTCAACAGCTCCAATCTCTTCTTTGAGAGATTACTAATCATACTTTCTAATCCCATTTATATCACCTTTAAATTTAGAGGGGAAAGCAGTAGCGGAGTGATAAAATGGAAATCCCACGCTGAAACGAGAAAACATTTGCTACCACTTTCCCTTTCTCCTTTATAATACTTGCTTTTTTTACAAGTGAATTTCTTTTTACAATCATCACATCTGCTCATTGATATCACTCTCTTCTCAACTTTATCAACACTTTTTTAAGTGCGTCCAACATTTTCTTTTCTACATCTGATACATCATAGCACATCATTAATCTGTTTTCATTAAATATATTTCTGTTATCTTCAGCTTGTATTAATAATCCAATTACTGTTATACCTTGTTTCTCCATTTTTAGTAATTGTTTTCTGCATTTTTCTCTATATACCTCTTTTTCTACATCAGTAACATAAGGATATCCGTCAGTTATAACGAAACATACTTTACGTTTTACATCTTGATTCGATAATGATTTTTCTGCTCCCTGTAATGCTTCTAATAGTGGAGTATATCCCTCAGCAACAGGTTTAAATCTCTTTCTTGCGTATTGTGTTTTTTGATTGAATGATTTTACACCAAAAACTTGTGTAGAACCTGCTTCAACACCAAATTGGACAACTTCTGATTTGTAGTTACCCAGCTCAAGTGCTTTTGATATTGTGTAAGCAGTATCAGTAGCAATAAATCTTCTATGGTTCATTGAACCACTTGCGTCTAGTAATATAACAACACCGAGGTCAACTGATTCTATTTCATCTTTCTTTCTGAAAATTCTTGCACGTTTATTCTTATCTATAACTGTATGGATTTTGTGCATTTCTAATCTTCCACGAGTTTTATTATGTATCCAACCGTCACCACGCTGAGCAATTACTTTAAACTGTTTTGATATTCTTCTTGCTACTGGATCAAGTTTTGTTATATCAACAGGTCGTAGAAATTTACCGTATTTGCCTGTTGGTTTTAAATCATCAGTTTCTACAGTATTATAAGATTCAAAATCTGGATTTACTTCACCTGTTTGAATTGTATCATTTTCATTTCTTAATTCATCTTCTGCATCTTTTGATATTCTATCTTCAACTTGGTCAGCGATTGAATTTATACTTTCTTCAATTTGTTTTGTTAATTCATCTATACCAGGTAAATCTTCTTTATCTTCTGATTTACTTGCATTCACTTCTTCACTATCTTGTTCTTCTGATTCTATACTTGTTTTTCTATCAAAGAAATTATCAATCATTTCTTCTTCGATTGATACATCTTCTACTTCGTTAGGTTCATAATTTTCTTTTTCAACATTTTCTGTTATCTCTGGTTCTTGTTGTAATGATTCTTCTAATTTATTTTTTTCATCTTCTGCTCTTATTTCATTATCAATTTGTTCTTGTTCAAGTTTATTCAATTGTTCAAGTTTATCAACTATACTATCTTCATTCATTTGAGGCATTTGTCTTGATTGTGCTCCACAAGTATCTAAAGATTTGTCAATTTCACCTATTTCACATTCTTTTTTAGTTATGAATTGAATTTTCATTTCTAAATCGTAAGCAATTTTTGCTGATTCATCTTCTGTTTTAGCATTTATACAATCTCTTGTTTTATCTAAAACCCATTCATAATCATTTCCTAAATACTTTTTCAATTTAACTTTTATTTCTAAAGGAAGTTGTGGTATACCAACATTACGTTTTGCTTCTCTGAAAACTAATTCATATACCATTTTGTTGATATCTAATGTTTTATCTTCTTTTTTGTGAATAACTACAGGATTTTTCTTTCTGTTTATATAAATAAAATATAAACGTGCTTTGAAAAATAATCTACTTATTGCTTCTTCTACTCTTCCGTCAGATATAATATTAGAAAATCTTGGTGATACACACATATCTTCCCAAGCTTTGTTTTTAGTATATAATATGTGTCCAATTTCGTGTAAAGTAGTAGCTTTCTGTAAAAGTAGGTTGTGTATAGGATTTTCATCAATTGTAGATGATATCCAAATCTTTTTTGTAGTATCACAACAACCAATTTTATGAGTAGCAGGTGAAAGTTTTAATTCAATATTATATCTGTTTGATAAAATACGTGCAAACTTTTCTAACCTCTGCTCTCTTATGAGGGTTCGAGTTTTATTCATTTCCATTTCAGATCACTCCATAGGTAGAATACATTATCGCTTTAAATACTTTTTGGTGTTATCCATATTTCATTTATAAATAGTTATTTTTATATTCGTTCCCTTAATGCAATGATACATTATATAACACACATAAAAGGGTAACAAAAACAATCTTATTGATAAATGTAATCTTTCATTTATTTCTCCACTGCTCCAAAGATAACAACTTTCATATTCTTTTAACCATTTATTCATTTTTACACCTCAAAAAGATTAAGATGAGGGAGTAGTTGGAGTGTTATCATCAGCATTACCAACTCCCTCATTATCTCCGTTTATATCATGTTTTGTTTTTATATGCATTTCTATCTGGTCAGATATTGTTGTTCTCTCTGATTCTTTAAATCTGTTTACTATCAAATCAGTCATTCCTTGGTTCATTAAATCAGCGAGATTGATAAGTGTTCTTGTTGATAGTGGTGTAAGTATTTCAGCATTGATATAAGCACTTCTTACTGCTTTTGCAAAATTCTGTATTTTATCAACATCTTCAAGTGACACTATTTGTTTCAAGATATTTCTTTCAACTCTTTCATCATAATCAACATACATAATCATCTGAAATCTATCAAGTAATGCTTCATTAAGTTCTTTTGTTCCAGAATAACCAAGTTCTGTTGGGTTACAAGTGGCAACAAAACGAAAGTTTGGGTGTGGGTTTACTATTTCCCCGTCCTTTTCTGAAAGGATTAAGATACGTTCATCATCAAGTAACGAATTCAACTTGAATAGTATTTCACTTGAAGCGGCATTGATTTCATCTAAAACAACAATATAACCCAATCTACAAGCGATAGTAAGTAAACCGTCAATCCACTCTGTTACCTGATTTCCACTTTCATCAGTTTTCAATACATAATGTCCAACTAAATCTTCTACTGTGCAACCGCCGTTTAGTGATACTCTTATATAAGGTGTTTTATGGTCTGCACAGAAAAATCTTGGAAGAGTTGTTTTACCAGAACCTGTTGGTCCAATCAACAAAACATTTTTACCCTGTTCCATTGCTCTTTCAAAAACATCATAATCAGTCATTGAATTACAAACTTCTCTTGTAAAATACTTGAAAGTATCTGGAATTAAACTTTCATAATCTTCATCAACTTCAAGAGTTGGTATTTCAGCTTTTACTTCATCATATATCATTTTAGGTTGATAGTTATCATCAAAAAGGTTGTTAATTGCTGTTTCAAGAGCATCAACATTTCGTAATTTGTCAGTATTCCAACGACCACTTTTTTGATATCCGTGTGCTATGCCATAATTTCTTTCAGTAAAATACTCTTGGTTCTTGCCGTTATACTTAACAGCAATAGCACCAGATTTATCAACTTTAACTTCAAAATCTTTATTATCTTTAAAATTCTCTAAGATGTTTTTAACATCTTGATAAGTCGGTTGCTTTTTTTGGGAATTTTGCTCGTTCATTTTAGATCACTCCAGTAGGTAGAATGTGTTATGCCTTTATAAAGATTTCGGTATTAACCATATTTAATTAAACTAAAAATCACTTTTCCTGTTCCATTATAATTCTTATGAATGGTATAGCAAAAGCAAATGATATAATTAGTAACCCAACCCAACTATATGAACCTAAAAGAATATTTATTGTTGATATAACACCTAAAAATAAAAAAATAATAAAAGAAAAGGTTGCTTTTACCTCTTCTTCTTTTGTAAAATGTGTCATATTTATTCCTCATCTATTATCTTCATTATAGGTAAACCATCGTTTCCTACTGGAACATAATAGATTGATTCTTGCTCTTGTAATCCATTTATCCAATACCATCTTAGATAATTATTTGTCAAACTATTTGATATGATTGTGTTTGCATCTGCAATACCTTGTGCTTCTTCTCTTTTTCTATTAGCTTCCTCTTTTGCCTCTTGAACTTCAAATGCTTTCTTTTCAATATTCTGTTCAGCAGTTAGTTTTTGTTCAATTGCACTTGTAAGTTCATCTGGTAACTGAACATGTCTTAACAATACTTTTTCTAATACAATACCTCTTTCTGATAAAACAGGTTCCATTTCATCAAATATCTCTAATGCAACTTTTTGCCTATCTTCTGAATAAATTTGTTTTGCTTCATACAAAGCGATAACATCTCTTATTGCAGTTCTTATCTGTGGTCTAACAATAACATTAACATAATCAGGTCCTATTGTTTTGTAAACTTCATTAGCCATATCAGGTCTCATACGATAAAGAACTGTCATATCTAAATTAACTGTTAATCCTTCCTTTGTTAATGCCGATATAACATCAGAACCGTGCTTTGCACCTTCGCCTCTTGTATATGTCATAGTATATTCTTGTGTTTTTACACTCATCATTTCAATATGAGCAAATGGATTTTTAAATCTCAACCCAGGTTGAAATTCATCTTTACTTACATCACCAAACAAATCGTGTACTCCTACGTGCCCTGCTGGAACAATGGTAATGGACATCATAAAAAACATTACAACAATTCCAAGCACAACAAGAAGAATCATCAGCCCTAACACACTTTTATTTTTCATTTTTTATATCACCTTTTTAAAATTCAAAATCAAAAAAGAATTTATAAAGTTTTTTATATTATCCATACTTTAATCTTCAGATGAATAATCAAGTGATGTTGGTTCTTCTCTTTTAGGCAACTCTTTACTCATCTTCAACGCTTCTCTTAGCGCTGCTTGACTTGTTTCTTTACATTTATTATAGAGAATCTGCCAAATTTCTTTTATTGATACTGTATATTTTTTACCTGTTAGGGGTTCTACAATATTTATCCTATTACCAGTAACATCTAACAAGTTAAGACATAAAAAACGTATTGAACCTAAATCTATTCTCTTATCATCTGGTGCAGTATAATAACAACGACGAAATGCTTGTGATAACATTGCTTCTGATGTTAAACCAGAAAAAATCTTTCTTTCATCAGGACTTAATGAAGAATTATTGTGTATCTTTCTACGGAGAAGTTCAAATAACTCATCTTGTCTACGACGAGTATCTTTAAGAGTTGCTCTTACTTGAAGAACTTTCGGTCTCTTTCTGTTCATTATCTTCTCCCTCTAATTTTTCAGGCATTCTTGCTTCCCAATGATAATCTGCTGGTGGAAATATATCCTTAAATCTTAATTTACCAAAACGACCAGAGAACTCAAGATAAGCTTCATTTCCTTTCTTATGATTTAAATCTAAATTATCAATTGCTTGTTGTGTGACTCTACCTCTTTTATTTGCTCTTGCTCCTGGTAGATACGCAAATATCATTATTTTTGTTCTAACTCTAAAATCAATATCTGTAACAGATTGTGTATTTTCAAATACGTTAACCATACATTTTCTTACTTCTTTCAAATCATCAGAGAATTTACCTATATTCCAATACTCTTTTCCTGATTTATGAGCTGGTGCTACTTCACCAAACTCATCAAAACAAACATGACACCATTCACCAACACTTCTCAAATAATGTATAAATTCTCTCCAAATTGATCTATCGCCAAAGAAAACAGCATTTATTTTACCTTTTTCAGCATTATCATATAATTCATCAAAATCTGAAAAATATGTTATATCTGGATAAATCTGTTTTAACTTTTTATCCCTATCGTGAAAAGTAACATTACTACCCCTTTTGACAAGTATCTTATGATTTTCCATTCCTATTCTTAAACTTTGCATAGGTGCAAAATAAGTATTACTAAAAAATATCTTTTCATCAGGATGATCCTTCATAACTCTTCTTATAATTGATAACATTGATGATGTTTTACCTGAACCAGGAGAACCTGTTATCTCTAAAAAAACACCACCATGATCTGGATCGTGATTATGAATTCTATCACGAATTTGACTTGCTACAATCTCCAACTTTGAAGGCATTACAATTCAAACTCTTTATCAGTTTTCTTGGGTTTAAATGTTAGTTTAGGTTTACCTTCTTCACTCTTCTCTTCTTTTGGCTTTTTAGGTTCCTTTTTTTCTAAATTATCAATTTGTTCTTCTACTTCCTCTGCTTTCTCAAGAGTTGCTGGTTCAGAAGTTTCCATAGGTATCATCTGGTTAGATCCCATTACTGTTATCATCTTATCAAGATAATCTTTTCTTGCATCCCATTCTATAGAATTTATTTCACTTTCATAGAATGCTCTTCTTTGTATCTCATTTCTAGCAGAACCTGCTAACTGTTTTGCTCTTTCAGCCAAAATTCCTATATTATTTGTTAAATCTTCTTTATATTTAAGAAGTTGCTTGTATATATTAGGTTTTAATTTGAATAACATTTCCATTTCTTCTACAACTTCATCAAATAATTCTCCTTGTCCTATATCAATTGCCTCAAATGCTCTATCTAATCTTCTCATCAATAATTGTTCCAATGATGATACATTAGCTTCTTTTGATTTGTCCATATCAAAAACCATCTATTTTACCTCCTTTTTTAATAAACCTGGTAAATATTTCATATTGTTTTTAAATTTTGTTTCTTCTTTTCGCTTTTTCCACTTATCCCATATCTTTTTCTTAAATAAATATCCAAGACCAGCAATTCCGAAATATGAAACTATTATTATCAAAGCCCATTTTCCTATTTCTATACCAACACCTGTTTCTGATGAATATACTGCTAATCTATAAGCAAGATATAACAAAACTGATGGTATTCCTATACAAACAATAGCAAGTAATCCATAACCAAAATAATATGTAGTTGCATCTAAAAATTCCAATATCTTACTGATATACTTATTACCTTTCTTGTATCTCTCTGGTGTTGATACATAATAACTAGCCAAACTAATTGCAACTATAACAGCACCTATCAGAACAACAACATTGACAATGCTGAAAACTGTATTAGAAGTTGATGCTGTTGTATTATAATAATCATTTTGTCCATCAATTTGACTGTTTACAGTCGTTAAAACAAACCAACCTATAAGAAGTATAACTATGACAGTGATTAAGATTAAAAAACTACCTCTTCCCTTTTTTTCCATCTTTATTACCCCCTAATTTTTTAATTTTTTTCTTATGAGATTTCTTCATACTTTTACCTATAACAGCACCTTTATTCCAACTATACATCAGTTGGTTTTTTATATTTATAAATTGCTCCTTTATATCATCAATCAACTTACTCATACAAAACCCTTAAAGAATTCTGTTATTTGTGGCATATACATAAGAACCATAACACCTATAACTAGAAAAGCTATTGCTATTATTATAAGTATAAATATATTTGATCCGAATTTTGCTTTAGGAGAAGATGAATAATTTTTTATCTCTTCCATAATTCTAGCAGTTCTGTATCTTAAAACTGTTCTCATCTGATAAGGTGATATTCTCCAAACCATATAATCTTCAAACATATGTAAATCAATAGGACGACCACCTATCATAACTTCACATATACCAGGTGGCATAGGATGTTTCTCTATATCTTTTGCTATTCTAACAGAATCCCGTGTATCTCCAAAACCGTGAGTTTCCTCACGGTCTGGATAATACACCCTTGAAGGAGGTGTTCGCATATGTGGTTGCATATCTCTCTGATTAGCATCAGGTTCGTTCGTATTCTGAAAATCCTCATTTATTTCATCTTGTAAATCTTTAACTCTATTCCCTATTCTTCTCATTATCTTCACCTTCTGGTACTAATACTTCTTCTTTTGACATAGTATTCATATCAGGTTGTCTAAACATATTAAGCATACTTGTAAAAATATTCTGTCTAGCAGCAGATATTGACCTGAATCCCCATTTAGATTTAAACAAATTTGAATATAAAACCATATCTAAATCAACTGCGTGTCCAACACCTTCTGGAACAATTCTTATAGAGTGATCAAATAATCTATATGATTTTAGTTCACTTATTTGAGCATCCAATTCTTTAGAGTAAAGTTGAGCTTCAACATCTCTTATAGCAGGAGTAATCTTGATAGTATCATCTTTGTAAAAATAAAACCAATTTACTGTTCCAGGTCGACCAAATTCTAAAAGATGAATAGAACCTGTTTTTTCTGCTCTTCCACGTAATATAATAAGACCTATTGATGCTATTATACCACCTAAA
>Ga0272442_10001406_pt1 | contig 36749 bp, 55 predicted proteins | sample SSMForm2O_FD_200262 | JGI IMG/M metagenome (GOLD analysis project Ga0272442, IMG submission 200262) | Marine sediment archaeal communities from Little Sippewissett salt marsh, Falmouth, MA, United States - SSM-Form-2O | ecosystem: Environmental > Aquatic > Marine > Wetlands > Sediment ... | reverse complement strand
TTACAACCCCACTGCGATTGATACCAGGATGATTCAATTATGGTCCTTCTATCCGTGCTATGCTTGGTTGACAGGCTCTCGGAATATGATGCGAACATAAACCGTTCCTCTGGCCTATGCAGCCACACCCATGCGGGAAACGATACGGACACCAGCGTTGACTTTGCATACCGCGGCGGGATGTTGATAATCAGGCGATTGATTTGGCGATTATAGCAGGCAGTTAAATACTCGGCTATCAGTTCATGATGCCAATTGCTTAATAGCGGCGTTGTGGGATTGATGATATCCCAACTACATTTAAAGAAATGATAATATTTCCGTGTGGCAAGTTCGCAGTCCAGGGAAATCAATTCAAGCAGGTCTTTTTCAAGCACCCTGCGCCTGGCTGTTATCGGTTGCTGGGGGCGTTCCATCACTGCTGGCATTAGTTATCCTTGCGTGAATTTTTTCAATCCGTGATTGTAATTCTTCCTCGGATAGATTATGCAGCGTACTGAATAAATCCGTGCCATCCTTGCCTGTATGTTCAGTCTTGGTCTTGACGGAAAATTCATCTGACCGGACACGTTCAAGGTATTTCAACCCATTGTCAAAATCGGTCAATCCATCGACGACAACCTTGCGGGCTTTTAATACCGGCTTGTTTTTCAATTCCACTTTTCGTTCAGATAATGCTGGATAGTGTTTAAGTAAATCAGACAATGCGGCCTTGCTAATATCGGCATAGAATGAGGCTTCCCCATCACTGCCACCGATTGCCCATACGTCAATTAATTTCTGAATAACTTCAGACGGGTTCTTCCCGTCAAAATACTTGCGCCCCTTGCCTGGTTCAGACTGATGGCGCACTATATCAGCAACGACTTCCTTGACCGATAATATGTCCTGTTTTTCAATGATAGGATTGCTTTCCATTATCTCACCAACGTATAAAATAGATATGCTGCTATAACAAGAATGGCTGCAACTGGGAAAGTTATAATCTCTGGGTTCATACTAATATATATAACATATTCAGGATTATGTCAATAATAATGTCAGCAAGTGTCAAAATAAAAAAACCCTGATGCCGTCTATTAAACAGCACCAGGGCTGGCAGAAGGAAAAAGCGAGAAGGGTTATGACTTGCGGCTGTGGCTTTCAAGCGCCGGCCCACCTGGCGGATCTTTGCGCTTGCTTGTTTTCGGCTTCAGGCTGATTGACTTCCCACATTCGACCAGCCTATCTTCATCAAACCAAACTGAATCATTGACCTTCCCTTCCTTGGTAAGTGTCTGTGGCCTGACACCATACTGCACACACCCTGAAATGTAATCAGCGCGTGCTGTAATTACACCCTTGAATCCGGTGATTTGATCCTTAACCACATCACCATTGTTGAACTTAAACATGACCATTGGTTCCCCCTTCAATATTGGTATTTTTACACCTTCAACAGAACAATTTCCTTCACCAAAAAATCCGACTTCTTGCAGCAAGATTCCTGTCAAGCCCTTAATTTCAATCACAACGCCCCCTTTTCGCAGTAATCCCTATCTGGCCGCCATCAGGATCCCCAGGCATATCCTTTTCAATCCAAAGCCGTTTATCCAGCCAAAGTCTTTTATCAAGGGATCGCTTATCAAAGACGGGCCGCTGCGGTTCAAGTTTAATCAGCCCGAACCATCCTGTCAGGCAACCTATTATCAATATGGCAAGTATAATATACACCACGGTCAATTTAATCATGCATTGTCCCGCCTTATCTAAAAAACAACATCAACAAAACCATAATGGTTATTATGGCAGTAGATATTAAAGCGGCAATTGTAAGTATTTTATTCATCGCCAATCCTTGTGATTATGTATCTTCTTAAACCGTTCAATTTCCCTGCCTGGCGTAAGGTCAATAAACCAATAAACGCAATACCCAAACCATATGATACTAACAGTCCAGAAGATAATATTAAATAGCATTCATCCCTTCCTTATCCTCTCTCATTTCGGGTGTCCTTTACTATCGATTAACATATCTATCAACGTGCCTTTTGAAATAATACCGTACTCCGTCTTTTTCTCTTACACAGTCTATGCCGTCTAAATATTCTTTCAAATCTTCCATATCTTTAACCTTACCCATTACCTGTTCTTCTGTGTACCAATTCTTATTGTCTATTTTTAAGTCCGCCATACCCATTCCCCCTCGTTATTGAGATTTACCCTTATTTTGGGTGTCCTTTAACTTGCGTGTCCTGTTTCTGTTTGTTCGTATATTGTTATTGGTGTCTTTACCGCTCCGTCAAATGCTAATGGAAGCAGCCAGTTTAGATTATAAATCATACCCTTGCCCATTTTCATATCATAATCAAACGTTGATATGTCAAATATCTTTAATTCTTCGTCTGTTTTTTGGACTGCTTGTGATATATCTACATTAAATGCTACGAAAAAGTGAACAATATACTTTTTACCCCTGTATATAACAAACTTTTCCCACTGTTCGGCTATAGTACGCAGACCAGTTTCTTCTTCACATTCACGAACCATAGCGTCTATGGGTTTTTCGCCTTTCTCAATATGTCCACCAATGCCATTATACCTGCCTGTCTGCCAACGGGGTCTATTCTTTTTTATCAACAACACAGATAACTTTTGTGTGGGAAATCCAACAACATATCTTTTCATCTCTTCCCCCTCGTTATTGAGATTGCTTTGTTATCCTCTCTCATTTTGGGTGTCCTTTTTACTACAATAACACATCACGCATTAGACTTTTTATGTGTTTCTGCATATACCTAGTTACTTTCTTATACCCCTCTCCTTCAACTTTCTCGCAGAATCCTCTATACCTGCACTTTGCTGGATATACTCCTACTATACTACCATCCTTATTCAAGTCCACAACCAATGCCCAACCAAAGATGTGTAATATTCGGTTCACCCACCATAGCATTCCTGCTTGCCTGAACTGCTTCCAACTACTCCTCTGTATCCATTTTATCTTCCTTTTCATTCGTTCTTCCCCCTTATTTTTGAGATTGCTTTGTCGTATGCTATATCATAATAAGCAGACATCCAATTTCTTGGTTTGCTATTCTTCAATTCCTCAATATCTGCTATCCACCTCTCACGTTCTGATTTGATAAGGGATTGGATTTGTGATATGGCTTCATCCGTACCCTTGATTGTTGCAGTATCATTTTTAAATTTTCTGTGCCTGTAATACCATAATATTTCAGATAGAGCACGTTTTAATAATCTTGTGTTCTTCTTATCCACATCCCCCTGTGCCTGTGAGGTGGGCTTGATTCCCGTTGACATATATGTACGCATATCTCGTACAAGTCCAGTTCTATGAAACATCATTGCATCATAAAGACTATCGTACCAGTCTGGGTGGAGTTCCATATCCTCTTTACAAAAATCAATCCATATTTTTATTATATTCTCTGCTCCATTTTGTTTATTACACTTCTCTGCCTTGCTCTCTTTATCTTCGGGAGTGTAGGGGATGCAGGCATCAGGACAGCCAGAACGAATAGCAAAATAACACTGACTATATATATGCCTATGTGGTGTACCTCTATAACAACTTTCACCAAATGGTTTATCTACTTCCTCACATTCGCCTGCCTTCGGACATATCCATAACTGCTCTTTGCTCTCTTTATCCTTCCCGTCTTTGTCAAATTTATTCATTTTACCCTCGCTTCATCCCCTGTCTTATTCAGCACCCTGTATATCTGCCGTTCACTTAATCCAACACCCTTCAATTGCAGATACCTTGTAATACGGAAAAGCACTTCCTGTTTACGCTTGCCTTCAAGCGCCTTGGCGATCTTGCGGATATGGGCATCCCGCAATTCCTTGTTGAAATGATTCGGCTCGACTTTCCCTGTTCCACCGCAGACTGGACATATTGGCATGATTACCTCGTTTCGTAAATTAAATATTCACAACGAATAACTTCGTTATATATTGAAGTGTTTACAGTAGAAATCCAACAATACATCGGAGTACCATTGACCACCACTGTGCATTTCAATTTCTTATTTTTCCATACATAGTCCATCACCTGACAACCCATCAGGAATATTAAAGCAGCACATAATACTAATACGATTGTCGTTAGTATCTCTTTCATGACTCCCCCTTTACGCATTCCCCTTGACTTCCGCTGATTTTAACTTCTGTTGCAATATCTTCCGTTCCTGGGCTTGCTGCTCAACCCTGGCTTCGCAATACTGACAGACATATTTACCCCATTTACGCTTCAAAGTGATATGGTATATATTACCCTTGCTGTCCTTGTACGGCAGCCCTGCAACCCTCTTACAGCCATAGCATGCCTGATACCCCTTTGCCATCATCCGCAGTTCCTTGATACGCATGCGCTCGAATTCATTCAGGCCCCTGTCAATTTCGACCTTCAGGATATAGAAGTCCAGCCGGTCCTGATAGTCCTTCTGAACGCTGTGCAATTGATACCTTGTGCCCACATAGAAGCCGAATGCTATTAGAAGCCAGGTGAAGATTAAAGCAACGATTGATAGTAATATCATGGTTTCCTCTCTTTCAATAGTTCAGGATTCTCATATATGTTGCCGATTACTTCAAACTCTATTCTATTTTCATCATTGTCCCACCAATCTGGCGCATATCCAACCGCCATTTTTTCATATTCAAAACCACTCCATTGAACCAAAAAATTACAGGCATCCTCATCCCAATATACTAATATATTTTCTGTTTCATATTTGGGATTATCGTTATCGTCAATACCGCTTTCCCACTTCAGTTGTATAATGTCCCCCTCGTAAACCTCTTTATCTCTTATTTTGAGTCCGGTGTACATATCTTTTTTATGATGATATATATACTGCGGATTCCAGTATTTGCCGTCTTTTGAATATAGCCATCTATCCTCTGCCTCCCACAACCCCGTCTGCGGATTACGTTTCCCTGCGTACCATTTCTCATATCCAACTATTTTATTATCAAGTATTAACCTGAATTTAATCTCTCTCATCTTGGATATACCCCTTTTTCAGCAAGTCTTTGCATTATGCCGATTATTACTGCCGCGAAAAATAAGACTACAAATAGCCGGATGTACCACTTGACAATTTTATCCATTTATTGCCTTCAGCACGTCATCCAGGCAGTACGCAAATATCGCAATAGCGCCGGCCTTCTCTTGCCAGATAAGGAAGTTCGCCTGTGCTATTATCCGCATGGTATCTTCAGTGAATTTATAGGCATTGCAATAACCTGACAACCGCAGGGCTTCGTATATTGCCTGCACCTTCTTCTTATGGCAAGGCAACTTGACTTCGATGTATATGGCCCTGCCACCCTTGATTGTACCCACTATATCAGCGGTACTGCGATTGGCAACCCTTCTGAACCCTGTCGGGCTTTTCTTGGAAGGCATGCCGCGCGGGACCTCATTCAGCCAGACTGCGTGTCCGCGTGCATTCAAGTATTCAACGATTTCCTTCTGAAGCGCTTTTTCCTGTTGGATCATAGTAACCCCGCATCGTTGTGGATTCTGCGTTCTGTCAAATCCACGTATTCTTTTGATATATCTATACCAATATATTTCCTGTTTAATTTTTTAGCAACAACGCACGATGTGCCACTTCCACACATTGGGTCCAATATAATATCACCTTCGTTACTCCATGTCAATATATGATCTTCTGCAAGTTTATATGGGAATACGGCTGGATGCCCTGTTTTATTGAATCCAGTGCTATATTTCCAAATATTATTTCTCACGGAATATTCTGGGACCGGTTTAATATCATTGGTCCTGACCAATTTTCCATTTTTATTATACTCGGTATTGACACCCCAATTGGTACTGCCAGCCCATTTGTTCTTTTTATCACATATAAGATTCGCTGTTTTGGGCTTCCCGTTGCTTAAAATAAACATATACTCAAATATCTGCGTGTATCTGTTGGCTTTTCTATTCGCCGGAAATGCCGATGAATTTTTTTTATATATCATCGTATCATGTAAATTAAACCCTATCTCTATAAAATACAATGCCTGTCGAAATGATGTTCCGGTTTCAGATCCATCAACAACTGCGTCACCAACAACCCAAACCATTACACCCCCTGGCTTTAGAATATTAAATAAATAGCGCGCAATGACTTCAAAATTAAAATCGTATCCATGGTAGTCCCTTAAATTATCATAAGGTGGGCTGGTTATAATCATGTCGATTGATTCGTTTGGCATGTCATAAAGAATATCCGTGCAATTGCCGCAATGTATCTTATTAATATAATCCATATAACCCCTTGAATTTACTGAACCTCACCGCCGCAATCGGTCCTTCGAACATCGGCTGCGCAAGCAATACCGCGCCCAGGGGATCCCGTTCCCTGATAATCTGCTTTGTCCGAACCCAGCCGCCTTCAACCGGAGTGACTATAATATATTTATGTATGCGGTTTTTGAAGTCCATTATTCCTGTCCTTTGATTAATTCTTTCAGCAGCGATCCCATGACTGCCTTGGATGATTTCATCTGTACCTTCTCATGGTCACGCACCCAATGGCTTTTATGAATACCCATTTCAAGCATCTGATTAATCTTGCAGACAAATACGCCTGTTGTATATCCGCACTGCTTCACAAATGGTTCATCCCATTGCAGATAGAAGTCAATCAACCCCTTCACCCAGGCAACGCCGAACCTTCCGGCTGGGGCATCCATAAGCATTATATCCTTCGGAAAATTCGGATTGTATGGCCTGCCCTTGACCTTTTCAAACCTATCATAGAAATATTGCCGGCATTCCCTGGCTTCCTTTGGATGCTGACATTTCCGCTTATTGCCCTTTTTGACCATTTTCGCTTCCATGTGTAGGTTTTAATCTAAGTCTATATCTAAGTCTATATCTAAGTCTAAACCTAAGTCTAAGTCTATATATTACCTTTTTGGTCACTTAACTGACCATTAACATAATTAACTATCTCTTGCGTTCACCATAGACTTCGCCGTGTTTCTGCCAAATTTCTTGTAATATTTGAATGTGATTATTCTGATATTTACGAATTAAATAGCGGTCAGCGAATTGCAACCAGTCGTGTATGCGTTTAGGGCGACGGTCTACAAGGCCACATTGCATTAAATATTCTTCTAATGCTGGCGCACTTAAATCACCCTTTATATCATCAAGATATTCTAATGGATCCATCCCACTTAAATACCCATCCTCTTGGTTTTTTAAACACCATGCCCATAGTGCAACCATGCGGCCAATACATTCATAGGTATTCCATCCAGTCAATCCGCATAATTTACGGATTTTTTTATTTTCTCTAATAAGAACATCGCATTTAATCCAAGCCACGAATTACCCCTTGCGTATAATTCTCGGTACTAAATATTGATTTTCATAATTTATTAATATGCCAACCGGTATCATCCATGTACCTGGGCCGTACATATCAACATTATCAACATAATATTGCAATTGTTCTTTGTCTGATTTTCTGTATTCATGGAATTTCAATTCTATCATATAAAAATTACGATTACTTTTTAATGGTTTCTCAATATTAAAATCATAACCAACAACATCAACTCTTTTATTTCCTCTGTTTATTCTGTATTCTGTTGTCCATATCCAAAAATCAAATAGATGTTTCCAATTCTCCATTATATAATTTTTTATATCTTCTTCGTTTTCAAAAAATACTGGGCCATATTTATTGCTTGGTTTTACACTTCGCATATCCTTTAACCACGGCATTTGATAAGATTGTATTTTATATTTTTCTTGCATATCGCGAAATCTAATATCACCCTCTTCGTGTTTAAATACCCATACCATAGTCAACCCCTATAAAACAAAAAGCAGACGTACGTCGGTCAAGTGAATATGAACCCTGGTGGAATTCATAACCGTACGCCTGCTGATTTTCAATAATTGGATTTGATTCATACCACTTGACCTCTACCCTATTATATCACACAAATGTCGATTTGTCAAGATTCAAAATAACCTTCCCTGTTTTTCTGATTCGGCTGTCCTTGCCTTTAATATCTCGAAATATTCCTTCTCGCGTTCTATCAATATGTATTCCCTGCCCTGGGCCGTGGCTGACACACCCGCCGTTCCTGAACCAGCAAAGGGATCAAGAATGACATCCCCTGGCCTGCTGCCAATGGCTATTAAATAACTCATTAATTTGACACTTTTAACTGTTGGATGTTTGTTGGATATTTTTAATCCCTCATTCTTCTCTGACTTCGCCGCCTTTGGTACTATCAGAAATGGGAATGTCTTTTGTACCTCTGGGCTTAACTGTTTAATCTTATCATTGAACCAAGCGTCTAATGAGAAATAGCGTGAGAATGAGCCGGAGTCGGAATCCCTTTTTGCTTGTTTTCTATTTTTCATATCATTGCCAAATATTGACATTGCCTGCGTGTTATTTTTACCGCCAGCCCATTCCTTCCCATCATTCAGGCAATCATCACTTACCAGTAGATTGGCAGGGAATCTGCCTGTGTCTTTCCCTTGTGCATCGCCTTGCCCAATACTACCACCGGAATAACATACATTATCTTTTGAATTATGCCTGACTTTCATATTAAAATTCTTGTCTTTATCACTCTCATACGGAATCCTGCCATCGTCAAGCCACGTTATACCCTTCTTATTATTCATCGCCTGGTCAACGTAGGTCTTTTCTGTTATCGGCTTCATTACTACAAGGATAATCTCGACGGCTGGCTTGGGCTGGAATCCGCCGTAACTGCCTTCTAGTGAGGAATTGCCTTTTGTTTCATCCCACTCGGTTGTTGCTTCGCCACCTTTTGTTGTATTAACCCCGAATCCCTTAATCTTATTCATACCACTTCCCGCTTTCCCTGTACCCGTAACCTCCCTTTTATTCCCCAACTTCTTATCAACCATCTTGCCGATATTGCTTGCCTTTGGGAATCCGCTTGCGTAACAATGATACATACTCGTAAATCCTGTAACGAATCCGGCTTGTTCAAGGTTGACTATCATATGAGATAAAACGTCTTGGCGTGGCGCTGACATAATAAAGGCAAATGCTCCTGGCTTTAATACCCGTAAACATTCAGCCCATATATCAACGCTGACAACAACCTTGTCCCAGCCCTTGCCCATGAAACTGTAACCATAAGGCGGATCGGTTACAATACAATCCGCGCTGTTGTCAGGTATCTGTTTCAAGGCAACCAGGCAATCGTCATTGATTAATTTATTCATTAAAACGTTACCACCCAGACAAGCCCAAGCGCAAATATCCAGTAAAGCCCCTGCTTGATATTCCCTTTTGAAAAATAAACCATTGCCGCGCATAGATAGCAGAACATAATAAATACGGGAAAATAGTGTTCGGTTTTCATATCCCCAGCCCCATCTGTCCTTCGAATTCCTTCCTTCTGACTACAAGATAGAATTCACTGAATGGCTTGTCTTTTCTTTTCCGGCACACAACGATGTCGGATTCTTCCAATTCCCAAAGCCTTGTCTTTAGGCTGCACTGATTCACACCAAGATATGGAAACTCATGCAGTGCCAGTGGTTCCCTTGAAAACCGCAGATGCTCGACAATCTGTTGCTTGATTGTTTGTTTCATTTCGGAAACTCCTGTATTTTTTCAGGATAGTGCAGATTGGGCTTCAAAAATATGGGAATGAGTGCAGCCCTGCACCATGTAATTATTTCGTCAACCCACTCTTTTTTATGTTTATTCATCGGAGTTAAGCCGCCGACAATAACCCACTTGATACCATGATTTACATAGAATCTGAATGTATGCTCTGGGCGTGATAATAGCGGCTCGAATGATACGAATTTATTATCCTGATATGTATAAAATGTCTTTGTTGGGTTCCCGTCGCCTATATCTGATACGCCAAGCCAGCAGTTTGACGGGAATTTATGTCTATCATAAGCAAGCGAATCTTTTGTCAAAAATATAAATGTATGTTGCGGATATTCATTGATTATTTTAAGCACATCGAGAACCCAGAAATCATGCCAATAACATATATCTGACATTGAACCAACAAATATCCTTGATGGTTTCTTCGGCATTCTTGGATTTTTTAATCTATCAATAATCAATTCCGGCTCATCCCATTTTGATATGAAATGAAACCGGTCATTCATCTTCCTTGCGTAACAATACGAACATCCGCGCTTGCAACCAATAACCGGATTCCAGGTATAATCGCACCATTCAATTTTAGTCTTATTCATCCCATATCCCCCAGGTTATCTTCTTCAATAACAATCCCCGTTTCGCTGTCCTTTTCAACCGTAACTTGCAGGCACGTTTCGGTCAGGGCTGCCAGCAGAATAATCTTGTCACGGTCAGACAAGGGGACCTGGAACGTGATTTTCCCTTCCCCGACATTATCAACCCTGACTGCATGGACAGCGGCTTTGAATTTGATTGGTTCCATTAATATCCTCATCAATTACCAATTTCGGCGAATGACATTTCGGGCACACATGGTCAATGACATAACCCTTGTCAACTTCCTTTTCCCATCCGCAGTGGACACACCAGATATAATATTTCATTTATGATTCCTTTGGCAGCCGGCTTCCAACCGACTGCCTGTCAAATATCAGAATGCAACGCAAAGCCCCGTCGGATCACCCTTTTCGCCCGCAAGGCGTGCGTATAAAATCGTCAATTCCTTCCTGGTCAGGTTGCTGTACTTCTCTGCCTGGTCATTCATAGACTTAATCAGCATGGTTTCGTAATTCATCCCGCCAGGCTTTTTCTTGCCAAGATATCCGGCATCCTTCAGCAGCCCCTTGATTTTCTTTGCAATGACCTCAACGTGCGCCCCTTCAATATCAGGATATTTCGCCAGGGCATTCGCGTATTCTTCCTGAATCTGCTTTTCCAACTGTTCAGGCGTGGGCTTGCCTGTTGCTGCCGGTCCCTGCTTTGGTTCAGGTCCCGCTGTTTCGGCTTCTTCGGATGGTTCATCCCAAGGCGCATCATCAGCCGTCTGCTCAACCTTATTCTGCGGTTTCTGCCTTTCCGTGTCTGCCGGATCGGTCACTTCCCCTGTATTTTTATTGACAACTTCAACGCCACCAGGCAGCACTTCAATATCCTCTGCCGTGACTGCCGGTTCAGGCAATTCAAGCAGCACCTTCGAAGGATCAATCAATGCAAATTTCTGAAGGTCAGCAAGCGCAAAATCCATATTGATATGAAGGATATAATGCTTGCTTTTCTTGCCTTCATAGGCGATTTCCTGTTCCCGCCGTTCAAGTTTCAACGGCAGCATGTGCGCACGGCCCGCAACCGCCCTGATATAATCAATACATGAATTGATATTGACTATGCTATGGAATGAGCCGGTTGCAATCTGCCACACCCCTGCACCTGGTAATTCGGGCAACAATACCTGAAGCGTGCCGACTTCCGAACACTGCTTGCTTTGATAGAACGGGCATTCCTTGCCATGACACTCAACGATAGGAAGCCCCAAGTCTGATTTGCCTGTAACCTTCAGGCCCTTGGCAAATTCATCCGTGCCGCAATGCGCAATCACTCCGTCGCCCTTGCATTTCAGGGATGCGCCTGAACCATAGCGCTTGTAGAATTGCGCAAAAAATATGTCTTTATCGGCAACAGGGAACATGATATTGATTTGCTTCGGCTTGTCACCATATAACTTGTGAAACGCATCAATCAATTTCTTGTTCTCTGTTTCAATCGGTGTCTGGGGATCCAGTATGAAGTAATCAACTTCAGCCGGATATTCCTTGCCCTTCGCAGATAACTTCTTAATGCCAAGCCTGATTTTGCCAAGCCTTGGCAACCTTCTGACCTCTGACAGATTCTTGATAGCCATTTCTTCCACCTCTCTTTGGATTTTTAAATATTTCCCATATTTACAATATTCTGCTACCTCGCAATACCTGGAACACTTAACGCCATCCCAATTTTCCTTGGCATCGCAGGCATCATTCCAGTAACCCTGTTTTAATGCCTTGAATAACTGCAATTTTTTTGTCTGAAAATATATCTTGACAGCGTTATCTTCCATGATAGGAATATTAAAATAATAGACATTACGGAATACGCCGCGCCCCCTGGCAATATATGTGTTGCCATCCCTGACAACGCACATGATTCGGATTTCGTCAATCTTCTTGCCGGTAACACGTTCATATTCCATACGATAGAAATTTGTCTGATATTCCCATTCCCAGCGGTCAATGGCTGATTCATCCCTGACCATGACATTCCGCATCTTCGGTTCGCCCTTGCGCTTGCCTGACTTGTAAACCTCGCCGGTTTCTTCCTTCTTGATTACTATGCCCAGGGCCTTGGCAACTTTAAACGATCCCGATGTTTTCGTATCACTCAATATTATCCTGCCGCATTCTTTTTCGATAGCATCGGCAATCCCTGAAATATCCCCTTCCTTGAACCGCATTTCTAATTCGGAATATTCATCATCAGCACCGGCGTTTTCAAGATTCTTGTGCCCTTTGGTCCCGTGAATAGCAAAGGCGCGGTCATCAGGCGACACCGCATAATCCTTTGTTATCTTCAGGAAGGCGCACATCGTGCCCTGTATCAACTGCGTGCAACTCGGCTTGCCGGTCCACACCCTGTCTTGCGATACCATGTGCAGATATGACCTGGAAGCGCACCGGCTACCCATACGGCAACCGCCTTCCTTCAGGCAGTCCTTGAATTCAATCCGTGTATTGTCAGGGCAGATAAACCAGCGTAATGGCATTATTCCACCCCATCCCTTTTCAATTTTTTCTGTTCCTCAATCCTGTCCAGGTGAATCTGTTCTGCCATTTCATCCGGTACATATACCTCTTTCTCTGCAAGTCTTTTCCCTTCCTGCAGCCCTCTTGCGTATGCCCTATTGATTGCAACCGCTGTGTCAAATATCATTTTGCTGAAATCGTTCACGCTTCCCCCTTTATATTAATTCTTGATACCGTTCCATGCACCGTTCATCGCACACAAAGTCCGAATCGGGATCTTCGGGATCAATAGCAATCCCGTCGCCCTGGTCAATTTCCAGCGGCTCACCACAGACAAGGCAGCGCCGGATTCGATTGCTTTGCCCCAAATACCTTGCGAATGAATATGCATCCCGTGTCCTTGCGTACATGGTTATCCCCTTATTAGTAATGGCTTATGAAGATACGCATTATTAAATGCTTCAATCCTCAATTGAATTTTCAGGCACTTGTCGCAAAGCCCGTGCGTTTCGCTTTTATCTTCAAGAGGTTCCTTCTCGCCCATTTTCGTTCCGCATTCCATGCAAATTCTAATCAATGTGCCCCCCTTATAAAAAGCCCCCGAAGGCAGAGAATGACCGGCAGGACAAACTCTGTCCTTCAGGGGTTATTTGGTTTAATTTAATTTTGTGATTTTCGCCGGTCATTTTTATACCCACTTGGTTTTGTACTACTATTATAACAGATATGTCAGGGAATGTCAAGGGGTTTCTAAAAATTCAACCAGGTCAAATTACATGCAGGCAACTTCCGAAAATTATGGCAGTTTCCTTGACCTTGACATGCAGGCAGTTGTTGCGGCGTTCTATGGTATAGTATTGGATTGCACGTTCAATCATCTTGTCATTGGCAAGCGCGTATTTCAGCACTTCCAGTTCATCATCGATTTCCTTTGCCTGCATCTGTTCCTGTTCCCCGCGTGATCCCGATATGTCAAAGCAGTCCCCGTTGAAATGCCCCGAAGGTTCCCAGATACGCCCTGGCGGGAATTCATGGCCGGCTTTATTCTTATATGGATATATGGTTGCTGCCCGATTCGGCGGCGCTATGAGATACCCCATCTGAAGCAGTCTATTCCAGGCCGGAACCCATATATATATATTATTTTCCTTATCATCAACTTGGAATTCGCTGAAATCGGCAGGGATGCCGTTGGCCCTGGAATAGTTGATAATAAGCCGTAATTGGTCAGATTTCAGCCTGTACCCGCTGCTGACATACCTGACCATATTAAAATGGCAGAAATGCCCATCCAGTGCGCAGATTACGGGATCTATGCGGTCAGTGAGAAGCACACCTGGGGCAACCCGCAGAAACCTATTATTTATTGATTGAAATTTCTGCATACCTTTCCCCGCAATCCCTGACAATTATGCCTTTTAAATGGTAATCCCGCAGATATCCGTTGCGGGATTTACAATGTTTATTCGGGCAATCTTGGCAGTCAGTTTTGGGCTTTTTCTGGCCGTCGCCCTGATATACGATTATAGTCACTTGCCTGGCCCTTTCGATACGGATGACGTTGCACCCTTGGTCATTACATCAGATGTCGCCTGCGATAATATAAAGGCGCTTCCCAGGCCGCCAATGAACGTCAGGACCGATGGCACCACGGCAGCCGGCAGAACCCCTGCCGCGATAGTACCAAGCAATCCCAGCGCAATCGTAACCTTTGATTTCTGTCCCACGGATCCCCCTTATACGGCCAATACGGATTTCAGCCATTCCCTGAATTTCACCCACCAATTCAGGCCAGCGAATTTCACAACAACATATTTATTCATGCCAGAAAATGCAACATGCGCGGCCGGACCATCAAGCGCTTCCTTCAGCCCCTTGCCCTTGTATGCTTCATCGGCAACTTCAGCCAGCACCTTGACCAATTTGTCATCCGTGTCGATATCTTCAATGATGACCTTGTTTTCCTGGGCTGCCTTCTTGACCAGGTTTTCCGTTGCAACCTTCAGGGCAATCAATTCATCCCTGTACTTCCCTGCATTTGCTATAATCTGCTTCGCAATGTCCTTCGGTTCCATGACACCCCCCTTTCGATATACCTGGTTTAATGTGATATATTTCCCGCAGTTACCGCACCAGAACCAGAATTTGCTGCTAATCGGTGACCAGATTAATGCCATTACCCGCCGTCGGCATTTCTTGCACCGATATATTCTTTTTCTTAAAAACCATCGTTTAACGAATCGAGTAAATACAATAACAACACCCCCAAATTACCACTGTATTGGCGGGCCATCTCTATAATTATCGTTTGTTATTGAGCCGGCATTCCTTTCGTCAAGGTGTATGCCATTGCCGGATGTATCTCGCATAATAACACCACCAGGCGCTCCGTTTATTACTTTTTCATCGCAATACCATAAACCCATACAACGCTCGTCGGATATTAATCGTTGCATCATTGCTTCTTCTATTTCTGCGGCACTTTTAGCATAATTCCATACAGAAAAATTGCTACCTTTTGCATAACTTCCAAGCAGAACGCCTAATGTTATTCCTGCATTACCAGTTGTCGTTCCTGTTTCTGCCTGGTTTATATCCATTACGCCATTTATATATGTCCTTCTATGGGAACCGTCATAAGTATAGGCAAGATGATACCAGGTATCATTTTCTAATTCTGCCGTGCCTTCTACCCAACCGCCTGGATTAGTTCCTGCTAAATGCGTGCTGATTCTTTTTGATGTAGTTTTCGATAGTCTAAAAACCCATTCTGCCCACGAGTAGTCATACGGCAAAATGAAGCAATCGTCTGTGGTATCGTCGAGATATACCCAGCCCATAACAGTAAAAGCACTTTTTCCGGTTTTATACCAGGTTGTAAGTCCTGATGTTTTAACAAAGCCATCCTCGCCTGCGCCTGAATTGTTATACCACGCGGAATGCCCACTGCTATATAATAATAGAAGGGTAATAAAAATTAGTTTTCTCATTTACTTAAATTCTTTTAATCCGCTATTAATAGTTTCTAATTCATTACGGAATTTTACGATATCCGGTTGATGGGTGTCTTTATTTGCCTGTAATGCGGCCAGGTAAGTATTGTACGCCGCTTCGTTTTCCGCATTCAGTTCGTCAAGTTCTGCCTGCAATAAATTAGATACCTTTTCTTTTCGTGCAAGCAGTTCGATAAAATTATCCTTTTCCGACGTTGAAACATCGGTATCAGAAGAAACCACCCCCACGCATAACAAAACGATAAACCCTAATAGAATAACCTTTTTCATACATACCCCCCCTTTAATCTTCTTCGATCTTAATGTCTATTACTGGTAAATCCCCGTCGAACGATACAAAAGTACAATTTACCGGCTTGACTGTTACTTCGAATTCCAGTAAATCGCCCGCAGTCGGAAGGTCGGAACCCCACCCCCCTGTTAGCACATCAACCAATAAATCCTCTGCTGTGCCTGTCGGCACTACATCTATTGTCCCGATAGTTGTGAAGGCCGCATCCCACGCCTCATCGTGCTCTTTTGCCCGCACGCCGATGGTAATTTGCGCCGTCGTGCCTGTTTCCGTTGTTTCTAATACGCAATAAGAAGTTATAGTCCAGGCACCGCCGCCATAAAACGCAGGGCAGGAATCCGTAAAATATGCAGACTCCGTTGTGCCGGTGGCAAGCGCTTCAAATTTTAAGACGTGATCTACCCCGTATGTCCGCACTACTTTATCCGGTCGGGCGAATCCGCTATTCGGCAGATGTACGTTTTCGGTATTCAAATGTATTACCGCCTTACCGGAACCGCCGGATGCAGCAGTTGTCCATGATGCGGAATCGGCGTGCATTGTCCAAACCTGGCCGGCTGCCCCCTTTGGAACCTTCACCCAGGCAGCACCATCATATTGTATCATATCGCCTTCTGTGCCGCCTTCAAGGAACGTTATTATTCCAGTTGATATACGGCAGTCCGTATCTATTCCAGCAGCACCAACATCATCATTTCCCCATGAATCAGAACTACCGAATTTTTTCCATACATCGCCAGGATTGCCAGCATAATTCTGCATATTCCATACATACGTCGTTGACTGTCCAAGCAACTGGTCGCCGGCTATTCGGGCAGTAATCTCTGTCGCTGTCGCAACGTGCAAGGCATCAATTTCTGTTTTATTGCTTGTAGCCAATGCCTGAATAGTGGCTGTTGTGATTCCAATTGCCTGGTCCTGTGCGATTCTTGCATTATACTCATAGCCCGTGCATTGCCCGATTAGTTGGTCAACGACATATAGGTGCCCCGTTGTCTGTCCAATAAGTTGGTCCGCGACATAAAGATGACCGGTACATTGACCAAGCAATTGCAATTCCGCTGTCGGCAGTGCGGTTGACAGATTAGTGATATACTGACCGTTGCCGTATATCATGTCAAACGTTGCCGTGCTGCATTCAATATAATTGCAATGCACAACACCGCTTGAACCAAATAATTCAATTGTCCAGGTTGACGTGGATGTTCCAATCTTTAAATCATCAACCATAATGAATAATGATGTTTCAGCCGATGAACTATAAATGACCTTGTACGTCTGAACCCAGCCGGCAAATAATATCGACGGAAACATCAGCAATGCTAATAATAAAAATAGTTTTTTCATTAATAACCCCTTGTATTTTGGCCTGCACAACATTATGGTAAAGGTTTCTGCACGGTATATCTTATAACCGCGCCCATAAAAGCAACATCATCAGCATTATCATTCGGATCCAATATCAGTCGCAAAAAGTAAGTATATGATGTATTATCAATTGTTGCATTGTCAATTGACGAATCAATAACAGAATGATACCCTGTTGTTGCATCGCTGTCAGCATCGCCCATAGTATCAGGCGTGCCACCAGAAAAATCGTGTCGCGCAAGAAGCGCATCGCCAGATGCTAAAGCATCATCGCGATACCAATAAACCCTTATTGATGTTACTATTGCTGCGTGAGGTAAATGCACACCAGCATAATATGATATTGAACTCGTATCGCCATTTCTTAATGAATGAGGATTCGCCCCTATATCATACGGCCCGGCTTCATCGTTGCAAATCATATCGGAAGGTGTTATTGTGAATATTCTTTCCTGTGTATTTTTAAATGTCGCACCGTCACCAAGTTTATCTGCGCCAATACCTTCGTCGGCAATAATATCACCGCTGACTGCGCCAGTACCCAGGGCAGCCCCTTCGCCGGCTGTGATATGGTCATGCCCAGCCAACACATCAGTCCGCAAATTATTATACTGCGTTGCAAGAATAGTATCGCCAGCGTTTACATTCGCACTATTTGGCATTGTCTTTCCCCTGTTCTTCTATTTTTTTCGTACCTCTATTTAATATAAATTGCACGATTGTCCTGTCGCCTATCTCAATATTTTTAAGAAATTCAGCTTCAAATTCTTCGATGGTAAAATCACTCTGTGAATTTAATATAATTTGTGCCTGCGTGCTGTAAGCCAATACAACATCAACATTCTTTTTTAATCTGTCAATCACAAGTCCCCCTATAAATCTATTGTCTGCACTATTGTCAGCGTTTCAGCCGCTGTCTTTGTTTCATCAATTGCAACGTGATTAAACATCGTGCCGGAATCTGCGGCTGCGCTGGCATCCTCGCCGAACCAGCCGAATTCCTTCAACGCCCCATTTGCTTCAGCTTCATTAAAGAAGCATCTTAATTCAAGTGTCTGGTCAGTGATTGAACTTGTGGCTGATTTTACAATACGTTCAATTTCTGTTCCAAGCGTTGTGTCTGTAACAAGCGGGGCCGTGGTACTTGTACCAACAGCCCCGTATGTAATAATCCCCTCGTTAGCAACCGCCCCGACGTTATTCAATCGCCGCAATATTGCAATCTTGCCGGCATTTGTTATTAAATTTCTATATACTTTTTTTCTTGTTTTTCCCGTCTTGACGTTAATGAATATCATCGTTACTATGCCGACAGGATTCATTTTTTCAGCTGATAAACTTATTTTATTATTAGCCCCAGGCTGCTTCATTCCATACCCCCTGATCAGCATCAACACCCCACTTATATGGCGGCGTGAATAACGTTAGTACCGGCGTTCCTTCTGTTATTGGCAATGATTCTGCGGGCAATTCAACCAGTTCATGCACAACTTCTTCATTCCTGATAATTATTTTCTGGCCCTGGTCATATAAATATTTCAAGAAATCCGTCAAGCCTTTTAATCTTGTTGCGAATACGATTTGATATTCAAATGTCGTTCCGTCGCTTCTAAGTTTTGACGTTACTTTTTGAATAAGGAATTGCCTGTCTGCATAGCCCCAGGAAGGCATGTCAATCGGCAATAATTGTCCTGACCTATATCCATCTTGGTCAGTAAAATATGAACCAGCAATAATTGGATTTGAATATATCGCAAGTTCAGCTTTCCCGCGTTCAGTCGCAGCGGCAACAGTGTCAATATTTTCATCAACAATATAAAATCTATATTGACCAGTCCCGCCTTCTATATCTTTTATGGCAGCAATGCTGCCCTTGTCCCTGACACCAGCGACGATCTGTTCCTGGCGGTCATAGGTAACTTTTAAAATATGCCCAGCTGTGAGCTTCGCAAGGTCAAGATTCTTCAAGCATTTTTCCTGAACATTCACAACAAAATCAAAGCCGGCTGAATCTATATTGTCAATGCCGACTGTCTTTTCAACGAACCCACCGCCAGTGTCAACGTATGCCTTGACATCGCCGCGTGGCATATACGCAAGATTAAATACTGTGCGTTCACCATCAGCTTCCTGTATATCATCAGCAAAAGCAGTCAGGCTTTTGCCGCCGCGAACCGTTATTCTATTACGCAGCTGGGATTTGTCAACCTTGATTTTGAAATTCTTATAATGTCCGGTTGTTGCAATATTTTCGGTTATAGAATATGGCGCGTAAGCGGCTGTTTTACTGAAGAAATGAACATCCCTTTCATAGTCGACATAAAAATCATAACCGACAAGCCCTGCAAGTTCTTCAAGGGCTTCAAATAATGGCTTGCGGTCAAAAGCAATGAAGTCAATTGTTATACCGCAGTCAACATTATTGTATGTAAATTCTTCAGCTTCGGTGTCTATCATATCGGCTATTATATAATTAACTGTCTTATCCTCGTATGTTTCGGTAACAAGTTCTTTATTCAGTCGCTTGCTGAAATCAACGCACTTCACGGAATATGTCAGCTTGTGCTGCCCAGGCGCACGGTCAAATGGTTCGGCGCTGTCAATCTCGCCGCCAAACCATAGCTGGGCATCAACATCCCCTGCCTTCTTCTTGAATACAAATATTTCCTCGCCCTGCCTTGGATGAACAGTCCCTTCCTCATCATCGAGATAAAATGACAGCGTGTCAACCTGGGATGTGATTGCATCAACCTTTGATAATGAGCTTATGAGAATATTGTCGCTTCTGTCAACCCCTCTGATAAGGAACGTTAAAGGAATACGCATGGGGATCGCTTCATCCGTTGCAATCGGTGTCCATGATCCAGCAATGCGCATGAATACCTGGTCAGCGCTTGGCTTATACCAGAAATTACCGTCAACTGGATTCGAAGGCTCATACTCCTTCGTTATCATTGCATGCGCCATGTCATGCCCCTGCGAATGGCTGCCAGTGTTCGAATAACATAAATGCCTGGTTGATATCAGTATTAAGCCAAATATCACCAGGAAGATTCGGAACTGGTTCAGCCGCTTGAACGTATAATTCACGATAGAATGTACCTTCAACAAACGATGCAATTGGATTGCCGCCGATCACCGGTGTCCATCGGTCATTCACCCTCATGAACGCCTGCCCAATATCGGGCTTTAACCAAAACGCCAGATTCGGCGGCTTCACTGGTTCATTGTTCGTAAGAAATAGATTGTAGTATAATGCCATTATATATTCCGCTGATTCCTGACCTTGTTATACTGTATCTCGCTGATGATGTCTGCAAGCTCTTCCACGCCGCCCGTGCCAACAAAGGTATTGCCTGAAATAACTATATTGCCGGTCCCTGCCGCGGCAAGAATCCGTTCAGTCCTGGCATGTGGGATCACGTTGGTCCCGCGGGGCAGCATAGCCAATTCACGCCCTTCCTCGCCAACCATGGCAGCCCCGCCTGTGAACCCCTTTGTGCCCACTCCAAAGCCAAGAATACTGCCTATACCGCCAACAACGGCCCCGCCTATGCCACCAGTGAACAGGCTTAAAACACCCGTGACTGCTTTGCTTGCAAGTATATCTGAAAACGATTTTATAATTGATTGCTTTACACTTTCAAAAACAGCCGGAACGGTTTCTTCAATTTTCTTTGAGCCTGCCAATACCTCATTGAATACACCGGCAGTCCCAGCTTCAATGTTTTTATGTAAGTCCCCGATTTTCTTGGTTGTGGTTTTTGTTACATTAAGCAATTCGTTTAAATTCGCAAGCCGCAATTCCTTCTTGACTGCTTCAGTTTTTATTGTGCGTTGCAGTTCAAGGGCCTGAACTTTCCCGACCGTTTCACCGAATTCGACGAATTTTGTTTGCATGCTTGAAAACGCTTCTTTTGCAGCGCCGAATTGTCCAACCAATGCCAGCCCCAATCCAGCAAGTCCGTCGGCAAGGAAATCAAATGCTTCTACTGCGAGCCTTGCATAATCTATTATGCGGGCTAAAATCTCACCAAATTTTACTGCTGATTCCTGCGTATCATCTGTCGCATTCATCCAATCTTCAAGTGAGGGCAAAACATTCGTATTGATGGCGTTGATTAATGCTTCAATATACGGAATGACTTTAAATCCAATCGTTTCAATAAAATCACCCCAGCGATTCTGTAATTGCTGCACCCTTCCGGCGTATGTTTGCGCATTGGCTTCCGCGGCGCCACCGAATAATTTTGTTATACCTTCAACAGCAGCATCCATGCGTTCCGTGGATCCAACCGCACCTTCAACTGTTATCCCGTATCTGGTCAATGCGTTGGTTGTACTTCCGATTGTCTTGCCGACAAGTGCGGCAGCTGCTTCAAGTTGCATGCCGGTTGCCGTGGCAAAATCAAGGGTTGATTTGGTCAGGGCATCCAGCTGATCACCCTGTGCGCCATAGTTAGTCAGTAATCGCTGGACCGACAGGATTGTTTCATCGCCAAAGGTTGTTATCCGCTGCAATGAGCTGGCATATTCAAGATTATGTTGGAATGCGGCTTCAGTAAATGTTCCGGCTGTACGCATGGCCTGGGCAAGCGATAATTCCTGTTGCTCTTGTTTTCCTGCGGCATTAGCGGCCGCTAATGCGCCGGCAACTGTTGCCGTTGCGACTGCCGTTGCAGCAAGGCCGACTTTATTAATTTGCTTTTGAATATTCGCAAATTTTGAAGAGGCCTTGTCAACCATCCCCAGCACAATCTGCAAGTCAAATTTTCTATCTGCGGCCACGTTTAGCCTTCCTTTGCGCTGCTTTTATGTCCTGTGCTTCAATCATGTTGCCCGTTTCCGCGCATATCAGGTCAATCTGTAAATCCTTCATGTCTATATCCAATAATACATGCGGCAATACCTTGTATCTGCTCGCAATATAATCAAGAAGTGCTGGGTTCCTGCTCTTCACGAAAGGATTTTAAATCCGCTTCACCCCCTGGAAGCGAATATTCAAACAGAACCTTCAGCAAATCATAATAGTCTGTGTCGAATAACTTATCAACAGGGATTGCGCCAGGCTCACCGGTTGACGTTATTTTCGGTTCAATGACTGCTTCAACCAATAGCCGGTCATACAAATCAAGCTGTTTCTTGCGATCTTCTTCAGACAGAATCTGCAATGCCTTCTTTTTATCGTCTGTCTTGCTTTTAATGACTTCATTCAGGGAAGTCAGCATCAGGCCGCCCTTGCGTATAAAATCCCTGCCGGTTATTTTACGCAGGACAAACACCGATCCAGACTGCGTTGTAACTGTTTTTGTGTCCTTTGTTTTCTTCAGGTATTCTTCAACTGCGGTTGGCGTTTTGTTCTCGGTCATTTTGAATTTTCCATCCTTTTGTTGTGCTGGTCGTAAAATTTAAAATCATCGCCGAAGAATGATATCGGGAATACTTTCCCATTAATATCCATGACGAAGTTGCTCTTTATTTTACGCCCAGCCTGAATTGTGATACTGAATTCCTGCAATTTTATTTCTTCATCATTGATGCGAATTTTTGTGTTATCAGCATGCCCATCTGTGTCAATCAGAATTTTCAGGTCATCACCCCCATTATACGCGAGATAGTGTATTTCTAATAACGATGGTCAGTTCGCGTGTTGAGCTGTCTGTCGAATATGCCTTGAATTCGTGTTCATACATTATAACGCTTTCATCAGACATCAATGGCACTCCCTTGGTCAGCTTGCAGACAGGGAATGTGATTGTTAGAGTGTATGTGATTGCTGCCTTGATTACCGCACCCGTTGCTGTCCCGACAATCGCCCTGGAAGTCATGGCCCTGTAATCATCATACTGGTCCTCATTCTCATATTCAGCCGCGAATGATCCCGTGACATCACGTTTTCCGGCCCGCTTGGGTTCATATCTTAACCTGGAACCAATGAACCTGCGGTCACCCTTCAGGTTGTTATTCAAGGTAAAATCAAAGCTTGTCAGGATTATCGCGCCATTATAGGTGAAACTAAAATCAGCGAAATCAACAAGCGGCTTTGTCGGCAATGTTGAAGCAGTGACCGCTGTTGCATTGGTATCTTCGCCTATCACTTCAATGGTTCCGATTAAAAAGCCGGCTGAATCCTGTGCAAATGATATGTTGCCTATCTTGCAGCCTTCGGTTGTAAATCCTCTCAAATCCCTGTCGACTTCAAGTGTCAATCCTGTCGGCAATTCGTCAGCCAGCTTGAACGTGCTGTCGAATACCGTCACAACCGCGCTGTCAGCGGTAACTGAAGCAACGCTTGCACCGTCTGCGCCGGCAGTAAATCCAAGCAATGTCACTGCGCTGGTATCTGTACCATCTGAACCATGTGTGCCTGTTTTCCAAAGAAACTGCGTGGCGGCTATCACGCCTGCAACCGCAATGGTAATCTTCTTCGTTGTGTTGCTGAACGTTACTGTATAGGTTCCCGCACCAGCTGCTTCAAGTTGTGTTTTAATCTCTGCGCATAGTGTTCCATCGGGATCGAATGTGCTGTAATCGCTTGTAGTTGACGTATCATCAATGCCATCCTTTGTGTCAAGGAAGCCCAGAAGCGCGCCAGGATGCGTGTCAGTGCCGTCTGCACCGTTTGTTCCGGTTTTCCATAAGATTTGGAACGTTGTCACGCCTGCTGTCGCTGTGATTGAAAATTTATTCGTTGTCGCTGAATACGCCACCGTATAAGTGCCAGCACCGGCCGCTTCCAGTTGTGTCTTAATCTGTGCAGCAAGCAGGGCAGCCGTTGCGTATTCTGCCGCCGCCAGCGTTGCCGTCAATTCAGCCCCGCCATCTTCCTTGAAATTGATTTTGTTATTCGTCGCATCGATTTCATAGTGCCCGCGTTCGCCCATTTTATATGTCGCTTCGGTCAGCGTTGCATTCAGGTCCCCGCCGCCATCCTCTTTAATATCAAGGAATTTGTTTGTTGCGCCGACAACGAAACTTGCAACCTCAACGGTATCGACGGAACCCATTGCGTGCTTCAGAAGGCGTTCCATCCCCTCGTATCGCATTTCAAATTCTATTGAACCGGCGGGATCGACAGCCCCCTGGGCAACCTCGTCGCTGTCGGCTGCAATATCAGGAATCGCTGCACTATGGATTCGGCCTTCCGCAGTATCAAGCCCGTCAGAATTCATTTCAATAAATCTGTCCCTTGCAACCGCTGTCCCGTAAACAACCTCTTCGCCAATCCCCAAAATACCGCCCTTGAATCCAAGTCCTGGTGCCATGATTTACTTCCCCCTTGTCCTTGATTTTTTCTTCCGTTTTTTTTCAGGTTTAACTTCATCCTGTTTTTCAGATTCTTCTTCCGGTTCGATTCTATCAGCAATTGGCTGTTTCACTTCAGCGAAATTGCCTGTGGATATATAATAATTCCCTATTTTTTCAGGTACTTCAACCGAATCCCGCTGCCGGAGTTTACAAAATACGCTGCCATAATGAATGACCGTTGATTCACTCGGACCAAGATATTCTATTTTCATTTACTTTACCTCTACTCTGGCGTATAATTCAAAAGAAAATACGTCAAGATAGTTGTTATTTTCAAAGCGTTCGCTGACATTGAAATCCGCATCGCGGACATCGGTATATACCGTCGTCGCATCGACTGTAATATTGTTCCTGAAAAGCCCTTCAGCATTGCTGCATAGCTGCATAATGTCGTTCTCTGCACCCATGTCAAGGACAGGATTAATGACAAGCCCGTAAATGGTAAACAATAAGAATGGGCGTTTTCTTCCGGCATGCCCAAGCTGTTCAAATTCTTCTATTTTTTTGGTCAATTTTACCATGATTGTCGGGTATTGTTCGGTATTGACGGGGATTACACCTGGATGACCGGCCCTTATCTGCCGCCCCGTGTTGGTTATCTTGCCCCTGGTCAAGCCGGTATTCAGCGTTGCCACGTTATCGCGCAGTACCGTTAAAATTGCATCCCTGACTGTTCTATAATATACTTTCGGATCGGCTAATGGCATTTATTTCCCTGTTTTTATAAATTTGCTGTATTCATTTGCGACCAGCCTTGTAATCCTTCCTTGATTATCCCGAAGTGCGGGATCAAGGAACGGGCGCTTCCGCAGCGTAACCCATAGAAATTTGGTTCCAGGCGGGAACCCGTGCCGCCTTGCCCACTTCTCGCCAACAGGGGCCAGAACGCGCTTGGTAAGCCCTGATTTCGGGCCTTTTTCCCATATTGCGGCATAATCAGTATTGGTTCCCACAACCCCGAATAACGCATTTCCTGAATGAATTACGGCATGCGTGATATGTGTCTGAAGCTTGCCGGTATCTTTTAGCCCCTCTTTCAATACATTTTTCTTCGCTTCACTTTCGACAAGAATGCAGGCTTTTGTCAATACTTCCTTTGCTTTCGCCGGATTCTTCTTGCCAAGCGTATTCAAATATTTCAATAAATCCTTGTTTCCTTTGATTGTTATTTCAAGTTTGCCAGCCATATTAAAAGTCCCTCTTGCGGTAAGGTATAAGGAATGCAACCAGGTCAAGCGGCAGATATATGCCCATGACTTTATATTCAGCTTTCTTGTAGTTAGTAGTCAGTACGCCATTGCTTGTTGAAGAATAGCCCTGTTTCTGCCTGATAGTATATAGATATTTGCATAACTGTTTCACGCCTTCCTTCAGGTCCTCTGGCATGCTTGCGGCAGCATATCCGGCAGTATAGACTATCTTCCAGCCCTTGACATCATTCCTATTTGACTTCCACCCGCCCGCGGAGTATAGCATCCCGCTTGAATACTCGGCTTCATAGTCAGTATGTTCTGTCCATGCCTGGATTGTCGCCTGCATTACCGGATCCCAGGAATGCAGGCTGGTAATGCTTATAATAGGGAAATTCTTCAACTTCATATATTTCGCTTCCCCACCGTCAGGATATTCCGTGTGCGCTGTTGATACCAGGGTTCGCCTTGTAAACTGTTCAGCGAATTCCGATGCGGCATTAATGAGATTATCGAGAATCAACCCGTTAAATCCTTCAAGTGTCAATTCCTCTTGCGATGTCAACACGCTTGTCGCCGGTATATTGTAAAGGTCAGCGGATGTGAAAGCGGCGCTGCATTTCCTATTTACAACCCAGCCTTTCGCCAGGGCCTCAATTGCCGTCAATAACTCGCCAATGGTATCGTATGCGGCATCGGTCAGGTCAAAGGCTGTATTATGGGCATTCACGCCGCCGGTAACAACTAACGTCAATGTATTTGCCGACACTGTAATGGTTGCGGCCGTGGCATCACCTGAACCGTTATATATGCGGAAACACGCCTTCCGTATTTCATCGCGGTTCAAGTCCATGCTGTCAATCAATTCATCCTGGGTGATTAATGCGTTTGCTTTAAGTGTCATAAATCTGCCTTTGCCTTCAGGGATGCGATGTCCTTGCCCTGGGCTTCCTGTTCAAGTTTCATCGTTCTCATATCTGCCTGTATCGTATGCAAATGATTATTCTTTATATCGGCAATATCTTTTTCAAGTTCCCGCAACTGATATCGGGTAAGAAAATAAAAACCGCCAGTTCCAAAAATCAATCCTATTGCTGACAACAAAAAGCCGGCACTAATCATTAATTGAATAGACATTATTAGTAGTTTTCTTCCTCGTAAAATTCTATATCTATTGAGAACGGGTGCGCGTCACCGGAAACATTTTGGACAGCAAGGATATAATCTTCATTTTGCTTGAATATCCATTCCACATCCATGCGGACATTGCCACCCGATGCCGTGCTTTGTGGGCCTGAACCGGAGCCGCCTGCAATAAACCCATTGAATAGCAGCGTGCCGCCATAGACACCCTGCGGGCTGTGATATGTTTTTTCAATTGAAGTGCCGGCCCTTGTTGTGCGGTTCAGATTAATAGGAGTGATTGCCGTGCCGCTGCTGTGATAATTCGCGCCTTCATATAAATATATATAAGCATCGCCGCCGCAGGCAATAGCAAAGACAGCATGCATTGTTGTCGTTGTGACATATAATAGCATTGTCGCTGTCGCGCCGTCGGCAAGTGATGTCCATAAATGGCTTGAATTATACATGTGCCCGTCATGGACTTCCGCGTGGATAATACCGACAGTCCGCATTGACTGCGTTAAATTGTCAATCTCGGCAATATACCCGTCAGGATCGGTTATTGTTGCTTTGACATTGGCAGGATCGCCGGTCCCGAATCCGGCATAAATCCAACCGCCCAACAACAACAGAATACAAATTGATAATATTATTCTTTTCATAATGCTCCTTATTTCGGCGCTGAAGCCTTTATCTGCCCAGCCATTGTGCCTATATTATCGGTATTTGACCTATTTATAACCCATACCGAAACATAATCATTCGGTTCCATCCATATCGTGCCGAATAATGGTATTGACGACCAGTCACCGGAATTATAAATATACCCATAATTCCTTATGCCATCAATCCATGTGTCATTTTTATATAGCCTTGTTTCGGCAACAGCCGCCGATCCTGATATAAGATTCAATGAATTATTAGCAGATATATCAATAAACATCCCGTGCTTGCCGGTATATCGTAATTTCCCATTGCCAGGGGAATCAAAATGGGAACACATCGTCGTCGGTGCAACCGTTGTGCTTTTAATGCTTTCAGCCTGGCCGACTGCCGTGATTTCCGTTGCGCTGCTTGAATTGTACCCGTATGATGTTATAAGCGTTCCGCATACCTGGGATGATAAAACAACCGTGCGGAAGGTTGTGCTGCTCGGACCGAATCCTGCTGTCCAGTCAGTACCGTCAGGGATAATCTCGACAATACCGTCATCGGCAGTAATGCCCGCATTCAATACCGCTATTGAGTCGGATGTCACTGCATCAACATCTGGTATTTCGCCCCACGCATAACCGGCATAAACAGGGGATATACCGATTAATAATAGTAAAATACCATATAATATTGTTTTTTTCATGATACCTTCCTTTTAATACCGCTGTCTATACGTTATCGGTGCAGTGATAGGTGTTTCCGTGCCGCCGCATCCCAGCGATGATATAATAACCCAATACGTTGACTGATAGACATTCCATCCATCTTCCCAGTGCCCGCCATTGCTGGTCAACAGAAGCCCCTGCATTGCCGTGCCCAACTGCGCAACAGTTATCGGGAACGTCGCATGCCTGACATTATAATTCAGGGATTCATTCGTTACCAGGTAATATCTGCGCCCTGGCTGGTACACGCCAACCGTTGTCGGGGCAATGGTTGTCGCCCATACGGTATAATCGCGATTTGCGAAATCCCTGACCTGGGCATTGGCAGTCAATTGAAGGATAAAGATTATCAATGCCAGTAAAACCAAGATAAAAAAGTGTTTTAATTTCATGCTTCCATACCCCCTGTTTTAAAACCAAGAAGGGGAAGGGCTTGAACCTTGCCCCTTCAGGTTCATATTGCTAAACCAACAGCACGCTATTTGTACTGAATACTGACAGTCACGTTGCCAATCGTGCTGGACTTTGTAACCGCAAGACCATAATCAGCCTTCAGGAAACCGCGGTCCCCGTACCGAAATGTTTTGCTGTAAACCACGTTGGCCCCGCTTGTCGATGTGGTATTGGAAGGGATCCTGATTTCCCATATCCTTGCCACATTAGCAGATGAAGTGTTTAATGACCACCCATCCCATAATGTTACAATCTGCGTGGCATTCGTCACATCAACTGAAATGTCCAGTTCCTTGATCAGCGACTTCTTCGCCGTGGAAGAAATCACTAATGGATTGGCGTTCCAGTTGTAATCGTCACCGGAAACCGTGAAAGTTGAAACGCTATGCACAACGATGCTTTCAAGGTTCTCTGCCATAGATACTGCCGGCAGAATCGCGATACCCAGCATGAGCAACACTGCAATGAATAATGCTTTTTTCATCGTATTCACACTCCCTTATTGTAGGATTTTTTGACCATCTTGTCCTTCTTGTTTTTTATCCCCTTGTGCTTATTGCCAGATGATGGACCGTCATTTTCATTATCGGGTTCCTGGGGATCCTTCCTTTTATCATCTGACATTATAATCACCGCCTTGTATTAAGATTGAAACACCTTATTTCACGTTGTCCAGCCTGCTCATGCCGTTTAACAGCCCGACAAGCAGTCCTTCTTCCTTCTCGAACCTCCACCCTGACTTGTTCTGCGAGAAATACGAATGCGTTACTCCACCGGCACCGTTATCAACCACTGCTTCCCTGCTGAACAGTACGTTGATCGTGTCCGGCTGGCCCGCACGCCTGCCCTTGAAGATAGTGGAATTCAGGTCACCGTAATATATCGTTGTCACTCCACCGGTTGCTGTCGCATCGGTAATCTGTGTTGCTATCTTGTAAGGTGAACCAAGGATATCCGACAACTGCCCGCCCATCGGGTTATTCAGCCGCCAAATAGGAAGGCCATTGTTATCCTTCAGTTTCATGATTATCTTCAGTGCGTTCCTGGTCAGATACCACATGGCGTTTTTGCGGTAGAATTCAAGCATCAGAACGTTATTCTGACAGTCAACAAGGTCATCGTATGCCAGATTAGCGCCGGCAATAGGTGCATTCGCCAGAAGTGCCGCGTTCAGAAGCCCTGTGAATGGTGCAGCCGCGCCGTTGAATACCTGGTTTTCCATTTCAAGCGCCATGTTCTGCGCAACAAGATTCATCAGAAAATTCTCGGTATTCAGCATGGTTTCGACTTCATGCTCATTCGTCTGCGTAATCATTGCATACAGGAACCGTAATGACAGCGCATCCGTTGAAAATGTCGGCTTCGTTTCGGACTTCGTTGCCGCTTCAGTTGACCATGATACCGTGATATCGGTCAGGATTGACTGCAAATTCACCTGACTGCCAACAACTTCAATGACCTGCTTCAGCCCTGCGTAAATGTCTGAAACTTCATTGATCCTGTTGATTATCTGCGGAACCCATGTCTGCGGGATGTTATATCCACCCTGTGCGCCCGTGGTTGACAGGTACGTTTTTATTGCGGGATCACCTGACCTGACAAGCCGCATGAAATCGCCGAATTTCTTGTATTCCTTGCCTGCTTCCGGCTGTTCGGGTATGTCATTGACAAACTCAATCGGCTTCGCCTTCGGCGCTATCTTGTCAACAATAGCATTCACCATCTTTTCAAGTTCTTCCTTCTTGATGGCATCCTTTTCCTGGGCATCTTTTTCAGCCAATATCTTCTTGGCTTCCGCTTCGACGCGCTTCAGTTCATTAAACTCTTCCTTCGTCATCGTCATTAAATCTTTCGGATCCATAGTGTTGTACTCCTTTTTCGTGGGATTATTTTTTTGTCTTGTTTAAAAAATCAGTGATTTCGGGATCGGTACTGACGGCCTTCGGTTTATCACCCCCGTCTTTAGGATTAGTTAAAGCAAGAAGGCCTGTCAACATTTCCGCGCATTTGCTGATATTTTCAATCGCTGATTTTACGATTCCCCTGTTTTTGTCTGACAGCACCCGCCCTTCCTTCCATATAGCGACAATCTCTGTCAGGTCCTTCATATTCTTTACTGCAAGCGGCTCGATTATGAAACTGTCGGCTGTTATTGAGTTCTGTCCAGGTCCTGGCCGTTCAGCACGCCGCATCTGGCCGCCGCACTTCGGGCATTTCAGGTCCTTGCAATGGCTGTCCGATTTCATCGTATGCCCGCAATCGATACATTCGCAGTCATATTCTGCTTTGGATTTTTCCGGCTTCGCTGCTTCGAATTTCCCGCCGACAGCATCGCAATGCTTCTTCGCCTGGTCCTCTGTCCACTTATCCTTATTATACCGGTACGCCTGCTCTTCCCATTTCTTTTCGTCATCCTTGCGCTGGCAGTATAATACCGAATATTCCTTCCCATCAGATTTCTTGGTATCTCTGCGGCATGTCTTGTAATCATCAGGGCTGTGCAGCCGGCAGGCATGCTCATTCGGATATGGCTTTGAACCAGGGGCAACCTTTTCAAGCGCTTCCAGGTCAGGTATATCCTTGAACGTGGTGACAATATCGCTGATGAATTGCAGATGGTCCTTGCTGGGCTTGTCAATGCTGCACTGCAATGCCCCGCGGTTCGAACCAACAACAACCTGGCTGACTTCAAGCAATTCATTTTCAGGCAATACGGCGCTGGGTTCGCCTTTCCGGTATTCTTCGGGGATAGCATCGCCTTTCAATCTCTTATGCGGGATAAAGCCCACGCTGAACATGGCCATGCCCTTCTCGGCAAGTTTCCAGCCCCAATCCGCTTCGGGATTGCCTTCATTGACATACCATTTGAACCCGAATGTCAATGTGTCCCAATCGACTTCAACGGCTTCACCGATCTGGCTGCGGAGTTCAAAGTAATTATGGCTTGATACCAGAACAGGATGATTTTCATAGTATTTCCTGTGCTTCTTCCATGAATCAGTCGGAAGCACTTCCTTGTCACGGTCCTGGTCAGCGGTTGATATCTGCGCATACGCGATATGATTTTCCTTGTCTATCTTGACAATCTTGCTTTTATAATACTTGACTTCCTTCTTGCTTTTCCGGTCATTTACGTCTATATCCTCATGCAATTTCAGCAGCCCTTCAAGCGTATAATTGCCGTATTTGCCAACCCATGCTTCAGCCTGTTCCTTTGAAAACCGTTCAGCATCGAATAAATAGGATTCAATGACGGGCTTGCCGTCAGGATCCAGCACCAGGTTCCCGACCTTCGCCCTGATACCTTCTTCCGGTGAAATATCAATGACACGCTTTGCGCTGAAAAATGCCGATGAATCGTACTTCCGAATGTCGAAAAATTTCATTTAACTCCCCCTTGCGGTTCCTTGTTGCGGTCCTGTAAATTCATTTTATTAATTCTGTCGGGTACAAATATCAACGTGCCTGACCGGTATTCCATTTGAAGCATAAAATCCAGCAGCGGGCATGACTTCTGGTCATCGCCAAGGTGCGGATAACGCCAGTTTTGATTATACCGTATCATCGGCGTTCCGGCATCGTCTGGGATTGCTGCTTCAATTTTTTCAATTATTTCATTAAATTCCATTTACGAATTACCATTCCATTTTAATCTTTAATATCATTACTTCGCCAATCGCAAAGGTTGCCAGCCCAATAAATGATTCCGCTGAACCGTTATCTGCTTTCCAGTATGTTGATGCGCCGTGTAATAACAATATACCGGCAACCGTATATCCGGCATAAAGTTGATGCCGCTGTTTCCGCGCCTTTGCTTCGCCCTGTAACCGCAAGGCAAGCATTTTATAATTGACATTATCGTCAACTGTGCTTTCAAAATATTTTTCCTGTGCCTTATTATAGGCATTGTCATTGAGCACCGGAACAGCCATCGCCGGCATAGCAAGCGACAGGATAATCAGTAATATAATTAATTTGCCCACGTTTATTCTTTTTGGTGGATTGCTGTTTAAAATATCTTTTCTTTCAAAAGTATAACTTGATCCTGGCATGCCATGTGTGATATATTTAATTAAAATTGATAAAAATAACACAAACAAACCAAGTATAATTAAAATCATCATAATGGACATCCTTCCACCCCCATAAAACAATGTAAACATACACCCATGTATCGATGCTCTGCCTTGTTGACAAGATGCAATTTGACCATTCTTCCGCAAGCCGGACATTCAACGGGAATCATCAGATTATTATCAATGCGTTCCTTGAATTCCAGTTTCGCGCTTAACTTGTCGATGAATTCCTTATCAGATATTATCATTATTTTGTATTATTTTCCGTGCTATTTCATTAATTAATTTACCCAAATTACCAGAACCAATATGAATTGTGATATTAATAGTTTTTGGATTCATTGAATGATATTTCATTGGGATAATGCTTTCATTGTGATTGTTTATATGTATATTATCCATATCAGTCCACTATCCCAATCAATGAGCACCGGCAATTGATATCCTCTTCCGCAACGCCCATCTGCCCAGGGGCAGGACCAGAACCAGCACCCACATTGAAATTCTTGTCAACGGGGATGCCGTCAGCATAGCGATCCTCGGCTTCCCTGTGTGTATCTCGAACCCTGCCATCTCTGGTTGACAGCCAGCCCTTCTTTTCAACGTCTGCCTGTTTATAGGATTCAAGCGCGCCCTGATTAGCAGCGCCTATCGTTTCGGTACGGGCAATGCGTTCCGCATCGAACCCGCTATATTTGGTATAGCCTTCATAAACTTGTTCAATTCTATCAGTAAGATTGACAATGCTTTCACCTTCATTTATGCCATCGATTATGGTTGTCCGCAGTTTATCGATTATGGTTGCATTGACTTCCTTCGCCTTATTCAAGCCAACCTGTTCGATCCACCTGGCGATGCGCGGATTATTAATGTCAAAGGCAATATCAATGCCCAGCAGTTCAAGTTCGGCTGTCGCTGATTCGATTATCGCCCTCTTATATATCGGTGCGCTGACCTTCGTTAACCTCTTGACTTCATCATCCTTGTCAAATAGCACTGAATCAACCCTGATGGCTTCCTTCTTCTGGTCAATCCCGTGCGGCTCACCATATATAATAAAGGTATCATCATGCACCTTGGCAGCGCCTATGCTCTTGTATTTATTAAGATTCTTTATTACTTCCTTCTGTTGCTGCTTGAAATAGGCATTCAAATCGCGCTTGTATTCATTCTCATGCTTGGTTGATATCTTGTCAAACTGCTGCCATTTGGCGACCTTGCGTTCCTCTGTCCAAAATTCCTTGCTTCGGGCTTCCTTCCTGACAGTCTTGGCAGGCTCACCGCCGCCGTTATCATCGCCATTGTCCGATGGTTCGGGTTCCCTTGAAGTGCCGGCAGGCATAACGCTGAACGGCAGATATCCGATATCCCAGCCAGGATATGGCTTGATACCCAGATGGTACATATCATTCAACTGCTTGACCGATACTCCCATGCCCCACATTTCCTTGGCCTTCTTGATACGTTCAAGTTCATCTTCCTGTAATACGGCAATGCCTGACAAGTCAAAATCAACATAGCCGCCCATGCTGTACTTGTCAACCAATTTCTGGTATAGTTCCCTATTCTTGACCAGCCTGGGGATGATACAAAATTCATAGAATATCTTCTGCGCTTCCTTGATGTTATTATAACTGGAATTCTCAAGCACGCCAAGCAGGATCATCGGGACCTGGTATATGAAGCCGCAGATATCTTCCCTGGTCAACTGCAATGCCTTGACATACTCGATATCCTTCGGGGCAAGTCCGGCAGCCTTGTATTTCAACCCGCTGAACAGGATATATGGCAGATGGGCATTTTCAGCGCTGGATGCCTTCTTCATGTGGTCATCCTTCAGGCGCTTGTATGCATCCCCATCGAAGTCCGCATCGCTTTCAAATACAACATTGGTATTCATGCCATTGACGAACATGTTATAATTCTGCCTGCGGGCTTCTGCCAGGGTATCAATATTCATTGCTGCCGCGCGGATAGGCGATAACCCCTTCAGGCTGGTATTGATATTGAATTTCCGTTCATGGATAATCTCATCAACGCTGTATTCCTTCTGACCGTATTTATAATGCTGTATCATATCGGACATTGAAGTTATTCCGGCTGTCTTGTTCGGCTCTATGGTAATCATGGGCGCTGCAAGCGAGAATATCTGTTGGGGCTTGCCTTCATTTACAAGCAGATACCCGTTGCCATCCAGTTCAAGGTTCGCTGATATTGATTCCTTGATATCGTACATGCTGTCCTTGAAATTCGGCTTCTTGAATAACGTATATGCCGGATGATTCTTCATATCCTCTGACTTCGATTCATCCTTGTATATCCTGATGGGGATTGAAGCGATAGTGTTCGAGATTAAGAAAACGCAACCATAGACATATATTTCCTCTGCGTATGCCTGGGCTGTCTTGATACCCTTCATATATGCGCTCTTGTTACCCTTCAATGCGCCATAGGCATTCCAGTTGAAGTGCTGGTTCAGTTGCGCTGATACTGACTTCTGTATCATGCCGCTGAATAGCCGCGTGATTATGCCTGGTTTCTTATTAGTACCGGATTTGTTGTCCATGTAGTTCCTTGCCCTTGAAATAAATTAATGCCATAGTTGTGACATCAACGTCATCATCGTGTTCTACATTCGGGAATGCAGCCAGATTATCGATATATGCTTCAACGTCAAAGGTTGCAATATCCGTTGTGGGTAGATAGACATTACCGGATTCAAGTTGCGGTTCGCATACTGCCGCCCGTTCCTCTTTGCTGCCCCTGGGATTGAATGCCTTCAGGCCGGATATCTCTGATTTCAACACCTGGATAATTGCCGGCCCGTTTGCCTTATCTTCAACAACAGTCCGGCGTATCTCTTTATATAGGCCCCTGAATGACTTGACTGCCTTCAATGTGCTATTGAAACCCATCTGCCGCTGGTTCAGGTGCAATAGGTATTTGTCAGCGCCTTTACGGCCCCAGGCAGCACCGCAGACATTATCATTTTCGCTGCCTTCCTTGAAGTTCATATCCCAGAAGTCCACTATTTCATCGAAGTCCAGTACCTCTTGGCTGATGCCACCGTTTTCAATTACCTTTGTCGGAAGGTGATTATATCGCTGCCAATAATGGCGCTTGAATATCCCGCCTTCCCTGGGTGATGGTTCCTGTTGATACTGGCCTGCAAATCCATAACTGCCAAGGGCTGTTTTCTGCTTATCAATAGTCGCCTGGTCCTCACGTTCCTGATGAAGCACCTGGCCTTCTTGGCGCTGCATTGCCTTGCCGGAAATGGGGAATATATACGTCTTTGGCTTGGCTTCAATACCAGGAATCAATAAGTGTTCCCAGCCGCCCTGTGCCAGCAAATGCCCTGATAGGTCATTCGGGTGCAACCGCTGCATAACGATTATAATGACCCCGTTGACCTTATCATCCAGGCGAGTAGTAAAGGTCTTGTCAAAGGCTTCAATTGCCCCTTCCCGTAACGTCTTGGATTCGGCACGCTTGGGATCGTGGGGATCATCAATGACGATTATATTGCCGCCCTTGCCTGTGGCTGTGCCGGTCATGGAAGTCGCTATCATGTGGCCCCTGCGGTCATTTTGGAATTCAGTCTTGACGTTCTGGTCCGATGCCATCCGGTACGCCTTGCAGTCCGGCCTGTGTTCCTTGCCCTCACATTTACAACCCCACTGCGATTGATACCAGGATGATTCAATTATGGTCCTTCTATCCGTGCTATGCTTGGTTGACAGGCTCTCGGAATATGATGCGAACATAAACCGTTCCTCTGGCCTATGCAGCCACA